>Ga0181397_1000025_pt1 | contig 46214 bp, 38 predicted proteins | sample 20SPOviralmetaG_FD_130126 | JGI IMG/M metagenome (GOLD analysis project Ga0181397, IMG submission 130126) | Marine viral communities from the oligotrophic San Pedro Time Series (SPOT) site, San Pedro Channel, CA, USA - 20 SPOT_SRF_2011-02-23 | ecosystem: Environmental > Aquatic > Marine > Strait...
AAGACTGGAAACGTCACTATCTGTAGTGCCTTCGTCTGCGGCACGCTGAGCATTTAAGCTAGAAACGTCGCTTTCGAGTTCACCTTTGTTAGTGGCGATGTCACCAGCAAGACTGGAAACGTCACTATCTGTAGTGCCTTCGTCTGCGACACGCTGAGCGTGAAGGGATGAGATATCACTTTCAATTGTAGCTTTACTCATTAGTGTGGAGCCGCCTGCGTTCTGAATTTCGAACGCGCCAGTTCCACTCGAGGCCAATCGGATGTTGTCCGATAGGCTTAATGTTTCGGTACGGAATACCTTTGCCATTAATATTATATACGTTTAAAAAAAACTTTTGGGAACTTTTATTTTTTCCGCAACCCTGATAAACAAAGGCTTTAAAGGTTTTTTAGCTGCACCAATAACTCATGAATATTTTTTTTAATTCATGCGGATAGGCCATAAAATGCAATATAAATGTATCTTCGTTTACTAGTCTTGGGTCTGTATTAAATTCGTTCATTTCGAATATTTTTCTATTAAAACCAAAGCCATCCGACCTTCTTAATATTTCACATAATATTTCTTGATCTCCTCCACTAGCGTATAACGAAGATTTATCTCCATTGAAATCTCTCCATTTTGCGATTAAGTTTTTTGTATATTGATGAGATTTAAAAAATAATACCCCGCTATTTAGCATGCAATGATCGCCGATATCTTTTGTCGCAAGTATGAATTTTTTAGGAGCTTTTTCTATAATCGACTCTAGTTTTTTTTCTGGATTAAAAATTAAAGTATCTGAATCCATCCATACAATATAATCGTGATCATCGATATGATTCAGTAGCGCTTGAGATTTTGACCAGTTTGGACTTCCGTTTTTGTCTAAACTTTCTCTATAAACGTAAAAGCTGTAACCCTGCTTTTCGCAGTAATCTTTAATGCTTTTTTCTGAGTAAATAGCGAATTCGGCAATTTCTTTCGTATACAGGCTGACGACTGCAATCTTCTTAAATGGATTAAAACAATTGAATTTATCTTCGGTTTCTTTAATTACAGGTATTTGCGAGCTTATGTATTTGACCCAATCAAAAAGCTTTCTGTGTTTTCCAAATCTATCATTATTGAAAAAATTTAACCATTGATTTTTGAGATTTATTAATTCTTGTTGTTTTTTATTCATTTGAATTTCATTTTATTTTCATCTATAGGGTTTCTTACCCCCCAATGTTCAACTCCACTTTCATCGTACATAGATTCTTTACCTAAACCATTACCTATATTGAATGTATTTTTGTCGTATTTAAATATAAAAGTCTCTTCTGGCGGAGTTTCTGTGAAAGTTTGAATATACTTTGATTGATTTATTTTTTCAATTATTTTATCTAACACTTCTTTACTTGGGCATCTTTCTAGGTAGTGGCCATAAATCAGTTTAGTTAAGCCATGAAAGTAGGTAATTGGGGCTAGTGTTAGTATATCCTGCCAACCCGACCTTCTTCTTCTTAGCATTAAATCTAATGCAGATTTATGCAAGGGGTTATTTGGAGCGCTTATCATAATATCTTGCGAAAAATCAATAATTTTTCCATGATTTGAATGTAGTGGTAGAACGCATTTTGCGTTTTTTTCTATGATTGAGTTTAATTTTTTATTTGCGTGTCTATCTATATCTGTATATAAGCCACCTTCGTTGACTATTTTTAATAGACGCCATGTGTCAACTTTTGATACTATCGGTGCGTCTTTAATTAAATTATAGTCTATAGTTGATAAATTTTCCTTCAAATATAATTCAACTTCATTGTCGTCTGAAATTACTAGTTCCCATTCTGGGTTTATTTTTATTAGATTCTGTATTCCGTTTACAGCTAATTGATTTGAACTTTCTAATATAGACTTATCTTTCCATGAAATATGGATTTTCTTGGGTATTAAAGATAAAGGCTCAAGGAGGTCATCTAGATTTTCTTTCTGCGAACTTATCCTCATCACAGAAGAGTTTTTAAAGAAATTAGATTTTTGATCCGAAAAGTTTATGGGGTCCGAAAAAACTTCTTTATTGTATCTTTTATTGTTTAATTCAAAATTAGTTGCAGCTTCTCTTCCTCCGAACTTTATGTCTTGCAAAAAGATAGGTTTTTTAAGGGCGTATACATTATAGTTTACTTGCATTTCAGCGGCAAATACATCCCAGATCTTTTTTTGATAAAAGCCATCAATCATAGCTTTTTGATAGGCTGAAGCGCCAAGCGGAGAGCAAATCATGATTGCGTGACCACTGAGCATGTTGAAAATTTGATATACGTTTTCATCAATTTGTTGGGCGGAAATATTATCAATAGCTTCACCATCATTCATGGCTAGTTGAGATAGGCCTAGATAAAATAAATCTGCATCATTAGGAATATCAATTTCCTTTGGCATTTCTCGATAAAAAGATACGTCGTCCTCTAATATCACGAACGGCTGAAAAGGTCTTGAGTTATCTTGCTCTCTTAAACCTGCTTCAATCATTCTTGCATGACCTATGCTTCCAGATTTTTCTTTTGATATACCTATTTCATAAGGTAGTATTTTTTTGAATTTATAGTCTTTTAATATAGATTCTATATGTTTAGAGTTTTCACTATCTTCTGTTTTTGTTAGATAATAAAATTTAAGATTATTAGTTTTGAGTATCATCTATTATTTTCTTATATACATTAATGTTATCCTGATTGTATGGGCTGTACTTTTTTAGGAAATTTTTATTGTCATCCTTGGTTCGGTCTAGTGTTTCGCTGTGATTTAGTATAGCGTTCTTTAATTGGTTTGCCCCGAAGTCCACATCACAGTCCGGATAATAATAACCTACATCTTCCAGGGTTGAAGAGTTGTGTATTAAGGGTAGGTTTAGAAACAGAGCCTCAAGGTAGCTGTAGTTTAATTCGTTTTTGATTTGATGGCTAACTATAGTACTCCCAAATTTACTTAATGCGTCAATGGAACTCCACCTTTTATTGAAGTAGCAGAAGTCTTTCTTTTTCACAACTTCCAGTCTATTCATAAGCTTTTCAAAGAACGGGTTAAACTTAATTCTTTGACAGCAGAATATGTTTATAGATTTTAATATTTTTTGATCTTTGTTGTGAAGATTTTCCAATATATTGATCGGTATTATACAATTTTTAATAAAAGATATGTTTGGTTCAAAAATGCATATTTTATTGATTTTTTCTTTTTTAAAACTTGGGTCTAGTCCTTTTTTTTGAAGCTCTTTGATTTTGTCTTCCACGAAAAAAGAGTCCCATATAAATGGAATAACTATAACGTCTTTAAAGTTATAATAAGTTTTTATATAGCTTTTAGAAAACTCATGTTGCGGGGATATCCAGATTTGATCTAGGTACTTAGGTTTTTCTAGTGGTAGCTTAGGGCTTTTATTTAATAGGGAATGATTGATGTCATCCATTAATTTATTGCCGAAATGTATCAGTATCGTTTTGAAATTATTATTCCTGGCTTTTAATTTATCGTACATTTCTGGAAGTAAATCGAATCCGGCAACTATTACTAAGTCTAAATTTTCATTATCGTCGGCAAGTAAATCTTCTAAGAGCATACCTCTGTGGTCCTTCTTTAGTGTGTGAGTCGGTTTTTTATGGGTGATATAAAAGCATTCGTGCCCGCATCTGTTTATCATTTCATAAAGAAATACGATGTTTTGTTGCATTCCGTTAGCCCAAAAGGCAATGGACATATCTAGAGTTATTCCTATTTTCATGACAATAATTTTTTATATTTTTCTATAACAATTGAGTTTTCCGGTGAGTATTTATGAATTGTTTTTTGCGCTTGCTCTTTGTATTTATCTAGATTTTGATCGTGATAATTTAAGGCGAGGTTTAGAGCCTCTGCCCCTAACTTGGTGTCGTAATTAGGGTAGTAGTATCCAGATTCTTTAATCAGCTCAGAGTTGTGAACAAGGGGGAAATTAAAATGTAATGCTTCGAAATACGTATAATTTAAGGCGTTCAATAGTTGGTTTGAAATTATGACATTAGACATATCTGTAAATATTTTAGAAACTTTTATTCTTCCTTTGAATTCTATTTTATATTCTTTTGTTACGTCTAGATTCCACATTAGGGATTTGAAATATTTTTTATCAGTAAATTTTGCCGCGCAATAAACTGTTATTTTATTAAAATCATCTTTACTGAACTTTGTGTAAAATTCCTCAGCTATCATTATTGATGGAAGGCAGTGTTTTGTTATGTTTAAATTAGGTTCGAGTATTCCAATGTTTTTATCTTCACTTGGTTGGTAGTAGCAGGTCTTATTTATCTTGTTCCATATTTTTTCATGCATATCTATATATTTCGGGCTCCAGATATAAGGTAATTCAAATACTTTTTCCGTATTATAATATGTTTTATAGTAGTTGTATGAAAATTTGTAATGAGGGGATATCCATACTTGATCGACCATTTCTGGGCTTATAGCTAAATGATCTTGCCAATTACATCTTTCTATGTCTGCTAAAAGACCGTTTCCATAAACAATATGTATGTTTTTGAAATTTTTATTTTTTTCTTTTATTAATTTTAATGCATTAAGATTAATAAGCCAAGAGGCGTTTAGCACAAAAGATATATCTTCACAATATTCTAATAATTCATTTTCTTCTATAATTAAAATATCAGATGGTGGATCGATGCATTCTTCTATTTTATGATTTATGGCGATAATTGGAGTGAAGCCAATACCTTTTAATAATTCAGCCAGAAATACTATGTTTTGCTGTAGTCCGTTGCTGAATAACCCGTTTTTATAATTAGCCGTAAGCAATATATTCATTGCATTTTATTACACCGCAAATCTTATTTTTTATTCAGAAATTACGAAACTTGCGGGATTTAATGTGGATGTATTGGCGGATCTATTCAATTTATCTAAATTAAAAACATAATTTCCGTCCGAGTCAGTTATACCGCTTGAATTGCAAATTGCGAATTTATTATTTAAATCGTAGGTATTGTTTAATTGTACACCGTCTGAGTAGGACTGGTATGTATAAACGGTTCCTCCATTTGGTGCGGATCCGCCTTCGGATATATTTTCAAATGTCAGGTTATTTGGGTTTGAAACTGTCGTTCCAATATCTGCTAATCCGGCGCCAAGGCTATTTGGCGAAGCTGAGATTGTCCTAGAGGAAAAGCCTGCTAATTTATAGGTCGGATTTGATGATATTGATGTCGTTGTTATATTGGCAAGGTTTGTTGCAGAAACTTGCCAATTGAAGGTGCCTTTTGTATCTAAATCAGATACTGTTATAGTATAAGAGTTACTATTTTTGCCTGTGCCTGATGAATTTTGGTTTAGACTCGAAGGGTTTGTTTGGTTAGAATCTGTAGATAACGTTGGGTTTGATAGCATTAATTGAGAGCTTGACATGTAAAACTGGTCAGATACTCCATTGGGCGAGCTAGATAAAGATGATGCTAAATTATTTATAGATAAGGTAAGCGGTGAGTTTGCAATATTTACTATTTTGAAAGATTCTGTTGTGGCTCCGTTAGATGATTTTGTTGCGCTAATTTTAAAATTATTAACTCCGCCGTCTCCCTCTACGTTATAACCTCCAGCCAAATAATCTGCATTTTTGTTTTGTTCGTATGTAGATGTATTTGATACAGCTAGTTGGCTATTTGGGGAAGAATAAATTATTGAGTCAAAGTTTGTCACATTATTACTTATAGAGGTTGACTCGCTTGATTTTATAGCTTGTTGTGAAGCTGGGTACGAAATTGAGTTTATGGATATAACGGGAATTGTTCCATTGTTAATTTCTGCAGTATCAGTAGTAATTGCGGGATCACTGACTGTGTTAAAGTTATTCTTAGCTTTAAAGGTTACAGCTTGCTCTCCGTCTCTAGACGAATTACCTAATGCTCCATAAACATTAATTGGTACAATAAATTCAAAACTTCCATCGGGCAGAGTGCTTTTTGAATACGAAGATGAATATGAGGTTTGAGATCCATTTGATAAGCCTTGACTTAGCACTGATATTGATACATCACTTATCGAGACTCCATTTGCGTCAATAAACACTTTTGAATTAACTACGTCTCCAGCCTTAACTTCCGATACCCCTATTTGACTTGGAGAAGCTGCAGAAGAGGCTTGTCTACTTAACTCTGTGCCAGTTATAACTGGACCATTGGCGATTTTAACTTTTACGAAATCTTCATCTGTTGCGCCGTTCCCTGTTCTGTATGCATAAATTTTTATATTATCTGAATTGTTATATATACCGCCCGAATAAGAAACAGTTTTATTTTGCTCAAAAGTATTTAAATTAGAAATAGAAATATCGTTAGAAAGAGTTTCGTATTCAATAAAATCTATCGAGCTGTTCCAGTTGCCTACATCATTATAAAAAGACGTGTTTTCACTTTCTCTTAAGCCATCTAATCTTCCGTTATAAGAAGTTGGGTCAGATGTAGAAATATTAGGGTAAACCTGATCCAAGTCTCTTGTCCCGCTGTTATTAGAAAAAGAATCGGATCTAATCGCGTCCCCTGTTGACCCAAAGCTATTAATGGCTTGAACTGCAACTCCGTGAGTTCCGGCTCTGCTTGAAACGATTGTTGGTATAGTTGCCCTGTAGAAATCGCCATGATTTACGAGGTTGTAATTAGAAAAATTGGAACCTTGGGATAAGCCAGAATTTAAAATTTTTATCGAAGATACATCACTTGTATTAAAATCAGCGTAAATGTTAATTTCGTCCCCCTGTTTTAAGTGCGTAGATCCGAGAAGTTCTCCGGCTTTGGGGGTTGCATTAAGAATTGAATCAATAGAGAGGTTGATTGCCTCTGGGCCTGCGCCTAATTCGTTCAATGATATGAGGGTTTTTCTATCATTCGCCTCTCCAGTTATGAAAGTCAAACCTTCTGCGTTAAAGTTGTCTAAGTAACCCTTAAATCTTCTCGTGTGATCTCCCAATTCTTCAATGTTGGACAGGGGTATTTGCTGGCCATTTATATAGGCGTTGCCCATATATTCATCGTTTGGCCCGTCCCACCTCAATTCTACTTTTAAATTTTTAGCCGAAGCTACCGTAATCCCTGATAGTTGTAAATTTGGGTTGACGCCTTCGTAGAACGTTTTATCTGTAACTCCGTCGTTATCAGAGACGTCCGAAATAAAAAGAAATTCCGCCGAACCAGAGATTGTCTGTTGTAGTGAGGTTCCGAGTTTTGATACATCAACTCCATCAAGCGTTAAGCCACTTAAGAAATTACCGCTATTGAACTCAACATTATCTGAGGTTCTTACGTTTTGGTCCATCGAAACTGATAGTCCGCCAAAATATAAATTATCGAAGACTCCTGTAGCCCAAGCTTTGTCTAGCCTGCCTACTCCCCCTTCTCCACTGTTCCTTGGTACTAAATTTCTTGTAGCCATTACTTATATTACACAAATATTGTTAAAAAGATATATCTTTAGTGAATGCATCTGGCCCAGTATTATACCTCCAAACATTGGCTCTAAGTTCTAGATCCCCATCCTCTCTTAGCATCCACATTGGGTCAGATATGAAAGGGTGGTTGGTTGGAACTATATCTCCAAATTCATCTTCCTCAAAAGCTTCTTCTAGCATGAACCTATTCTTCGAATAATCTCCAGATATAACTTGCTGACCACTAAGCATTGCCTGTAGATATAGTCCCGTGGCATTAAGATCTTCCCTTAGTAGGGATCCTGTTTGAGTAAGATCTTTGTATGTTTGATCTATGCGTTCATCAAGATAAGCTCCTGTTTCACTTAAGTTTCCGCTTAATTCATCTATATGTTTGTGAAGGTGATCTCCAGTTAGAATCAAGTTTTCGCTTAATTCATCTATATGTTTGTGAAGGTGATCTCCAGTTAGAATCAAGTTTCCGCTTGTAATTAGGAGTCCTTTTAGTATATCTATATTTTCAATAAATATTTTCTCACTAAACCCCGTTTCCATTTGAACTATATTTCCCGATAAGCTATCAAAGGACCCCGTGTTTAAATATAGATTACTTATGAAACTCTCTTCTAGGTTGGATTTTAATGAAGTTAATTCTGCTCCAGATAGATTATTAAAGATTCCTGTTTTTAATATTAGGTTATCTATGTTAGATAACTCTACGTATTCATCTTTTATTTCAGACTTGTCTGAAATAATATTTTCAAATATACCAATATCAGTTTTTAGGGATTTACCTTCAACTAGCACTAGGGGGTTTGATGATTGTTTCCCTATGATATATTTATCTTTACCAACCTTTCGGATGGACTGACTTATTTCGAAAAAATCCATTATTTAGCTACTATGTGATCGCCGTCTACATGCCAAAGGCTATATTTTGTATTATCCAAGGGGGTTTTAGGCATAATGTATTCTCCTTCTAGCTCCCAGACGCTGAACTCTGAGTTTGGATCTTCCGGCAATTCTCCAGAAGGTAAGGCTGAGAGCTTGTCTGATTCAAGCTTCCAAGAGTTAAAGTTATTAGAAGGTATGACGTCATACCTTCCGGTTTCCTTGTAAGTTATAGAATAGGTGACAGAAAATCCAGATATTGTATGAGGCCTCTTGACGAAAATCCTACCAGCTTCGTCATTACTTATTTTTACAGCCATATCAGTATCCAAAAATATTAAATCTTTTGTTTCTGGTGAAACAGGTTCTCTGTCATCCAACCTTCTTTCCGCTGTGTGGAACTGAATCGGGTAAACAGAATGGTTAAAAATAGTAACATTATCTACGTGTCCCCTTTTGTATATTTCGTTAAAATCTTCTAATTCATAGGAATTTATAAGGCTGGCTGAGACATTTTCCTGTCTCATTGAAAATAAAGTATCTGTATGAAAAGATTCGCTTTTATCTACTCCTCTATTAGGATCTGTAGACTCTGAATGTATAAAATGGTTTGGATGTTTTTCTTCGGGGGTGTTGGCGCTCATTCTTCCATTATTGAAGTAAGTTCCATATATATCATCAAACAGACTTCTGTCAGATCCATAGGTAACACCTGTAGAATAACCATATCTATCTTCATCAGATATATCTTCCATCAATATGAAATCCTCTTCTATTTTTTGCTTAACAGTTTTAGTTCTTAATTTCCAGGGTTGATAGAGTCTTCTAGTCCCTTCGCAAATAGACAGGCTGCCGCCGACATTATCTAACTTAGCTATTACAGCGCTTAATAGCGCATGAGTTTCGGAATCTGAGTCTAGATCTACGCCCTTTTTTATATCGAGTAACTGCGAAGATATTCCTGAAAGTAATTTATGAGTTTCTGTATCGTGATCTAGATCTACTCCAATATGGATGTCGGAAAGCTCCCCTGAAATTCCAGAGAGTAGTCTATGGGTTTCTGTATCGTGATCTAGATCTACTCCAATATGTATATTGGAAAGCTCTCCTGATAGTCCAGAGAGTAGTCTGTGAGTCTCTAGATCATTATTATTTCCTAAAGCTCCAGATATACCCGATAATAATTTATGAGTTTCTTCATCATTATTATAACCTAATGATCCAGATATACCCGAAAGTAGCCTGTGAGTTTCTTGATCATGCTCGAGATCAACGCCTATGTGTATATCGTTTAGTACGCCTGTAAAACTTTGAATGGCTCCTGATATGCCTATAAGAATATCATTGGTGGACTCCATATCCAACTGCAATGTGTTGGTTGCGGGCTCCCACCTTCCTGATTCAATGCTCCACCTATAGCCAAAGCTCGGCGAAGGGGATAGGTGATCAAGTTTCGTTATATCGGTGTATAACGGATTGTTTTTGTAATCTTCTGAATTTGGCATATCAGAAGATATTACACTGAAATTTTAGTCTGTATCTAAAGGGTGCTTGACCCCTCTTCTTTTAGAGCTATATTCTTTGAAATATTTTTTCTGCACAGGATCAAAACCGCACTTATCTTTTCTTTTTTGACTCAGTTCTTTACTTTTGTCAAGAAAATCTCCGTATGTACCTTTTTTATTGTTAGTTTTGTCTTTGAAGGCTTTTTTATCAAAAGGGTCAATATCTGCGTCAATAGACGCTTGAGGGGCATGAAAAACTCTATTCCATTTGGTTTTATTTTTATCTATATAAATATGATCATCATTCATTGACTGAACTATATCAATAGTCTCCCCGCTTTCCGGATGTTCGTATGTGTATAAAGGCATTATGCTAATATCTTATCTAGTGTATTTTTATATGTAAATTTATTTTTTAATTTGGCACCTTCAGTGTTCTCTTTTTTGCAAACAGTCTCTGCTGTCTCCATTGCTGAAATAAATTCCTCTTCGTCAAATGTGTACATACTCCCCTGATTGAAGGAGTATCCTTTATTGAAAAAGATATTATCGTATATCTCTTCTTTTCCGTCTGGATCTACTAGGATGCAGTTTTGTTTATTCGCCCAATCCTTGTGGCTTGTTGAATTTAATACTATACTCCATTTTCCTAGACAGGTCGCGTTAAAGGAAGGTAAATTCCACCCTTCTGCGCCGCTCATCCCACCTATGTCTATATCTATGGAGTTCAGGAAATCGTTGACTTGCGAGTTTTGAGGTAGGAATGGCAGGAAGTTTACGTTTCCGTAGGATTTTCCGCCGAGAGTTTCTCTTAGTATAGATTCCATTTGTTCTTTCTTAAAGAATGGATTTGTTACGCAGCAAGTTAGTTGGTAGTTGTAATTATTGCCGTATTTTTTTATCCACGCCTTTATTAACTTAGCGGTGTGTTTTCTCTTTTCAAATTTACCCATTATTCCAAAATGAATCTTATCACTCATGTAGGTTTTATTAGTGTTGAAGAAGCTTTCGTCAAATCCTAATGGAGCAAAACTACTACCTTCAAACTTTTCAGATGCATAAGAGCTACTAAAAACCAATTTATCTTGCATTGATCCTAGTTTTTTTTCACTATCCGTAGGTTCATCCAATTCAAAAAACGTGTAAAGTATCTGCTTCCTGCTTATTCTATTTTCTGATCCATTAAGATGCCACATTTGCAGGGTTGTTGAGTCTTTATCAAGTTTTAAAAACCTATTATTAATTGAGTCCTCAAGCCAAGTCTTGAACTCATTGGTTTGCTCGCCAAATGAATCTATGTCAATTTTACCTATAGGGAATAATGATAAGTCTATACCTTTTTTAAATATCTCTTTAATTATATTAAAAGAAACATTCCCGAAGGATAAAGAATTTAAGGGACCTTTAAATATTAAATTTTTCATCAAAATGGTACATCTGCAAACTCATCTTCTTCATCTTTCAACAAAGGATTGTCTAATTGATTAGATTTTAGTTCTCTATGTAATTGGTTGTCATTTGATTTATCTAGGAATGTTACTTGGTCCGCAATGCAGAATAATTTACTTCTTGCTTCGCCGCTCTTAGAGTTCCAAGTGTTTAGCTGTAACCTTCCTTCTACTACTACTTTCCTCCCTTTACTAAGGAATCTGGAACAATTCTCTGCAGTCTTGCTCCACGTTTCTATATCTACAAACGTTACAGAATCGTTTGCCTTATTATTTATTGCTAAGCTGAAGTTACAGACAGCTTTTCCAGATTTCGTATTTTTGAAGTCTGGATCTCTAGTTAAATTACCAAGTCCTATGAATTTATTCAAAATTTAATTCTCCTTTTAATTCTTCTCTTACGTGCACAACCGCTGAGTTGTGGATATTTATACATCCCTGTATACTTAATTTCATTTCATCCCCTATATCTTTCCATGCCATAACTTTATTTTTAGTTCCTATAATGTATCTCATATTAAAAATTTTTTCTACTCTTTTGTCTGGGTGTTTTTTGATTATTAATAAAACTTTATCAAACATATCTCTCTTGAGGGATTCTTTCATACTCTCTTCGTTTAAGCCTGGATTGTCTGATATATTTTCTATATACTCGGAGTTAAATACAGGCTTCCTCTTGTTTTTGTTATAAGTATTCAGACAGGACCATTTGGTCTCATTACCAAGGTATGTGCTGAACTTGGCTCCTCTATTTTCGTCGAAATTTAGGGCCGCCAGGTATATTTTATACTCCTTGTCTTTTATCAATTCATCTCTATCTATATAAGGATTATCGTTCGATGAATAGGCGTTTACCATATCTAAATAGATACCGCTATGCCTATTAACTAAATTAGCTAAATTAGACTCGACATTATTGTCTTTCTTTATTTCGTTTATTATTTGAAGATCAGATAAATCACTCATAGTATAGATTTTAGTATTCCTTCAACTTCGCTGTTCACTTTGATCATATCCTCTTTTTCGAAGTTATTCCATTTTATTTTAAAAAAAGATTGCTCCTCCAATTTAGGATCATTTTCCTTTTCGTCTTTATTTGGGGGAATTATTCCCGACCTGGATACATGTATCGAGGTCCCCCTTAAGTCGTGGATCCACTTAATTTCATTTTCGAACCTAACGTCCGTTATAAATAGAACTTCACTTTTTATCTGTTGAGATTTAAGCTTGTTTTCTATTTTTTCGATCCAACAATTGGGGTTCATTTTTCTTCTTATGTGTGTACCGTAGGTAACTAGCAATGGTCTTATCACTTTCTTTTCTTCAGTGTTTTCTGTAAATGCGGAAATTCCTACATACCTCTCTAATATAGAATTAACCTCCCCTTTTAACTCGTCTGCGAAAGCCATCTTTTCGTGTGTTACGCCTTTTTTGTCCAATAGGGGTTTACACATCTCGTAAAAAGAGTCTTTACCTGATCTCGCTAACCCTGATATGCCTATTATCTTCATCCTTTTATGCTCCAAATATATTTTTCAAATTGGTTGATAAGTCATGCATTCCCGCATTTGCAAGCATTTGCGAAACTGAATGATACGAAACTAGTTCGTCGTAATCCTCATCCATAACATCATGTTTCATTTCGTTGGATATCATTACCGATGATAATTTTAAATCCTTGCCCCGTCTATCTAGCATACAAACTAACGCTTGCGTGCATGCTTCTGTCTCATTATTTGCGGATATTACAACCGACCAGTCAGAGCATTTTATTAGAAAATATTTATCTTCACTTAAATCTATAAATTTCATAAGAACAGTATATCATCTTAACTCAATAATGTCAATATTTTATATTTATATATTAATAAAAAATATAGTAAGGAACTCTATACTATTAACATCGTTCAATTTTTTGAATTACTAAAATTTAATTTTTTGAATTATACTTGACGAAAAATGATTTTACTGATATTATTAAGCACATGAGAAAATTCATACAAACACCAATCGCTGTACAACAAGATGTAATTGATGGAAAACTAATAGGTAACGATTTAGTTGTGTACAATTATTTATTATCTAAGGCTGGACACGGAGAGCCTATATTCTTCTCTAACAATAGGATTGCTGAAGATTTAGGGGGGATGTCTTACGGAAAAATATCCGCAAGCATGAATAGGTTAGCTAAGCTCAGTCACATAAAAAGAAAAAAAACATCAAACAAGATGTTAACTCAATTGAAAACTTTAGTCATTAACGGGGATGTTAAGGTGAGAGGTAGGAAGGTTTGAAGATATCAGTAAGAATGGAAGGTGGGTTGGGAGATCATCTCGCCGCCAATAGACTCATACCCGCAATAAAGAAATTCCACGGGAATTGCATTATTGATTTATTCTCGGACACAGAAGGTAATAGATTGCAATCTGATATACTTAATAAAATGTGGCCCAGCCACTTTAACGAAACTAACGTCATAGAGTCGAAGAGGTTCAAGAAAATAACAATCAAGTCATCAAATTTTCCAGACGAATTATATCCAGGGCACATAGATAATATACCAACAGAGGTAAGAAAAAAAATGATTGAGGAGTATGATCTGTTTTACGATCTTCATATAGACTCCCTTGAATGGCTGAATCATCCATACGACTGGTTAAAACATTTTAACTTTTTTCCTGAACCTGAATTAAAACTGTCTACCAATATTAATTTACCGGATAATTTCATAATGACGCACCTATACGCTAGAGATGGAGCGGACTCAAACATGGAAGAGTGGTACATATCTAAACTCCTAAAAAACATCTCTCAAGAATTTGACGTTGTTGTATTAATTAACGAAGACTCTGAATCAATATACAAAAAAATAAAAAACGAAAGACTTGAGAGAATCCACTTCGTAAAAGCCTCACTAGAAGACATATTCTACATATCAAGCAAGTGTATAGCTGCCTTTGGAATAGATTCGGGTATAAGATTTATTCCATACCATTATGGAAAACCTACATTTACATTTTCAAAATATTGCAAACAGTACGGAACTGTACAGTATTCTTATTTAATAAGGTGGCTATTTAATGAAAAATTTGTCTTTCCACTTCATTACGACGTAAAAAGCGCAAGTAAGATAATAAAAAATTCACTTAAAAACCCAGCTTACAAACTATACCCTTTCTTATTAGATGACATAGAGAGGCTTGTCGCCCAAAGGGATGTAACGGAAGTAATAAAGCAATGAAAGCAGCCTTACTTTTTAGCGGTAAACTTGGAGACTGGAAAGAGTGTTTTGAATCTATTTCTAAAAACATCATTAAGCCTTTCAACCCAGACATTTTCTTAACAACTTGGGAGGGTGAGGATGTGGACGATTTTAGTAGAACGTTCAGTCCGTCCGCCCTAAGGCTTCTAAACTTTGAGGATTGCATAAAGCTATTAAAGGTAGATAAACTCACCCGCAAACCAAGTGAAGGTTTAATACCTATGTTAGCAGGAATAAAAGGCGTCCACTCTTTATACAGGGAGTACGAACAAGAAAAATCCACGAGTTACGATTTAGTGATAAGGTTGCGCCCTGATATTCAAATTTTAGAGTCCGTAAATCAACAAGAAATTGAAGACTGTATTAAATCAAAATGCATCAGGACTCCACTTTTCGAGAGTGATAATATATATAACCACGAAGAGGAAATGAAAAAAGAATTTTCTTTTAGTTTTGTTTACGATAAAGCTTCACTACCTAATCAAATTAATGATCAATTTGCTATAGGCCATCCAAATGAAATGGATAAATATATGAACTGCATATCGAAGGTGAATGAAGCTATTGATAAATTATGGAACGAAGGTTATCCGGAATACATGATAAAAGTTCCAGAGTCGGTAATGACCATATGCCTACAACTACAAGGCTGTAAATACAAACAGCTAACTGGAACTAACTCATTCAATAACATAAAAACAATCCTCTGCAAAAATGGAAAAAAGTGGAGAAATAGGGGTCATCAATCTACAATAGCTGAATGAAAATATTCTTCCCAGACATACATATAACTCTAACTAAGAACTTAAGCCTAAGCTTAGAGAAGCTTGGGCATCAATTGATATTACCCTCTAAAGATTACATCATATCAGAACTCCCACCACAGGGTTGGGCATGGAATAAATCACACACTAGCGAATCAACGGAAAAATACGGATTTGCAAAAAACACAATTTATGCAAGCAAAGATGAAATTTTCGACATAAAACCAGAGGTTATCTTCGTGAGTGCATTCGAAAACCAATTTGAAGTTATAAACATATTATGGCCGGAGGCGAAAAAGTGGGGTGCTAAATTAGCGTTCTATAGCGGTAATGACTATTGGGATACAGCCTACCCTTGGGACATTATAGAGAACTACATGCCTGCAGATCAGCTAGCGGCAAAGCTTTGTGAAAAGAACAAGAAACATTATTTCCACTACAGACCTTGGATCGACTACGAGATGTTCTCTTACGAAGGTCCTAGCGATTCAGATATCATAGGTACTTACATATGTGATTATAAAAATAATTTCCCAGAAGATTTTGAGTGTTACAACAAAATAAAAAAATCAACTACAGCAAACTATCTCCTATGCGAAGATAAGACAAAAGCAGAAACGTCCGATATAATGAATAAAAGTTGCGCAACCTTACATATCAAAAGATTAGAGGGTTATGGCTTCGCAGTTATAGAAAGTATGGCAAAAGGTAGACCTGTCTTCTTCTGGGAACCTTTAACAGAAGGAAAAAGTTACCTGCAATGGCTTAAGCTAGGAGTAACTGCTTTTACCTTCAGAGACCTAGGGGATTACATCTCTCAATTAAACTTTTTACTATCAAACAAAGATTTCAGAAATGAAGTTCAATTTAATTGCTCTAGAGAAATAAGGAAAATAATAAACAACGAAGAACAAAACCTTAAATTAAATAATTTTTTAAATAATTTATTATAATGAAATTACTAATAGTATTACCTACCAGAAATAGATTCAGCAAATGTATAGAAGTTCTAAAGTCGTATATAAATTTATCAACACATAAAGAAACTAGATTTGTGATTAGTTGTGACAACGACGACACATCGATGAATCAAAAAACAGCCATTAACTTAATCCATTCCTTCCCGAATGTAAGCATTGTATTTAATGATAATAAAATAGTAAAAAACGAACTAATTAGTAATTTCACAACAAAGGTATGTGCAATAAATTCGGGAGCTAAAAATCAAGAATTTGATGTCTGTTTGCTTGCTAGCGATGACATGCACCCAGAGGTTGTTGGTTATGACTCCGTGATAATCGAAGATATGAAAAGATTTTACCCAGACACGGACGGAGTTCTTTGGTATAATGATGGCTACCAAGGTCAAAAACTAAACACATTATGTATACTAGGGAAGAAATACTATGACAGGTTTGGCTATATATATCACCCCTCATACATAACCCTTTATTGCGATAATGAATTCACTAAAGTTTCACAAAAATTAAATAAATGTCAATATATAGATAAGACAATAATAAGGCATAAGCACTGGTCGCACAAAGACAATAACAACTCAAGAGACTCTCTTGATGAAAAAAACGACACATTTGCATCTAGCGATGAGGCTAATTTTAGAGCTCGATTACAAAATGATTTTAAGTAAACAAAAAATAATATTCATTCATGCTCCTAGAACCAGCGGAACATCTATAGAGAATGAAATACTAGGAAATCAATTAGTTCCAGATAACCAGAAACATTTGAGAGCGAGTCAAATCAAACTCCACCTAAGAAATGAGTGGAGCGATTACTTTAAGTTTACTATAGTCAGAAATCCATGGGATAGAGTTATATCTTTTTACCATCAAATATTTCATGAAGCTTATGGAATAAGAACCGGAAAAAGCTTATTGTTTTTTCTCCAACATTACAAACCTGCCCCATGGGAACATGGGTTGCAATGCTCTGATTACGCCGATGAAGATATGGACTTAGTTATAAAGTTTGAAGACAGAGAGAAGGGCTTAAAATCGCTGGAGGATATTACAGGCATTAAGGTTGATCCTAATAAAAAATCAAGATCAAGAAATAGGGGTAAAAAAAATTATAGAGACTACTACGACGAGACAACAAAAGATATAGTGGAGAGATCTTTTTCAAGAGATATAGATTTATATGGATACCAATTCTAGAATAAAAGTATCGGTCATTAATGGAAACGAAGATACCTTGCGCGATCCAATATTGGGAAGACCATTTTCCCATAACCTAGACCGCATAGATTATACAGAAAAACATAACGAAGCGGATGCCATACTACTATATCTAGATTATCTAGAGTGTGACAGGGATTTCAGCAGGCTATCAAGTACAGATGTATATAAAAAGTACGGGGATAAGTGTTTTTGTTTAGCTATGCATGATAATCCAAGCTTTGCTTACAGGGATAGCATTTGCACTAAATTTATATGTCAACCATTAATGGGGTCTGCAGAAAATTCCTCTCGAAAGATAATACCAATACCCTTAACCATGAGGCACTTTGAATACGAAATGATCAAAGACTTGCTTTTCATAAAAGAATGCAGGTCATCCAGAAAAATAAACAACTTTTGCTTTACAGGTCAAACGGGGTATGCGAATAGAGATAAAATATTCAACTACAATCTTCCAAAATTCGACAGGGAAAAAACAAAACCTATCTGGCATATAAAAAACAAAGAAGAGAGAATAAAATTAAATAAAAATTTCTGCAAAAGACTATCTTTATCTAAATTCTCTTTCTGCCCTAGGGGCGCAGGAAGTAGCTCGTTTAGGCTTTACCAATCTATGATGTCAGGGACAGTACCGATTATCTCAGGGATGGAAGATTTCCCATTTCAGGATGAGGTTAGTTGGGACTCTATGTGTATCAGAAGAGTTGTGGACCCGATGGATCTTCTATCTATTGATGAAAACGACTACAAAGCAATAAGGAGCAACGCGATAAATTTCTGGGACCAATATGTAAATATAGAAAATTGCGATAAAATATTATTCCAAAAATACATATACAATAGAAAATAGTATAAAATAAAATACTATCAATAATGAATAAATCATATGGAAGTCAAGATTTGCAAAGAAATTGGTACGATGTAAGTAAGTATTTATCAAGCAAGAAATGGGAAGAGAATAAAGTTTTAACAAAGCTCAGGCCCTCAATGGAAGCGCTTAAAGGCAAAAAAGATCTTATTGGAGTTGAGTCAGGAATAGGTAGTTGCCTAAATTCTCAAAATATATATAAAAACCTAGATATAAAAAAACTATATTTAATAGACGTAAATGACCCACCTAGAGAGCCAGGGACTTCTTTGTTAAAAAAAGACAATGTGGTATTCTTGAAAGGGAATTCGATCGACAAACTCAAGGAGATAGAAGAACCTCTTGACTTTGTGTATCTAGATTCCAGCCACGAGTTCAATCACTTATTAAACGAGATAAGAGTAATCTACCCAAAACTAAAAAAAGGAGGAATAATAGGCGGACACGACTACGAACACATTGGAGTAGTTTCGGCGGTAAACACTTTAATGTTTAATATATGGAGGAATATAGGAAAAAAACCGGATACCTTCTTTTTTGAATCTTGCCTCGACGAGCATCCAGGAATACCGGAAGAATATTCAAAATTCGGCTTCCCCGTAGATTGGTGGCACATAAAAAACGAAGAACTCTCAGAGGAGTTTGTGATCCACGAACTAAGAAATGGCTAACTAATGAAAATAAAGATTTTTGTAGTTACATACTTAGGGGAGAAAAGGTTACCGATAACACTACCTTCGATATTTAATAGCGACATAAATAATTTCGAACATGAAGTTATATTGATAAATAATCACACAAAACTAATTATACCCGAAGAGTTTAAAGATAAAGTGTCAATTATAAATAATAACCTAAGACCGGACTGGTCGACTGGGCACTTAGCAAGAAACTGGAATCAGGCAATAATTAACGGGTTCAAATCGCTAACTAAACCGGACTGCGATATAGTTGTATGCAGTCAGGATGACTCTGAATTCAAACAGGATTGGGCCTCCAAATGCGTTAAGCTTCACGAAAGATACTCTTTTATACAAAACGGCCACGGAGACCAGTTCCACTCGTACACTCCGGAAGCCGTAATTAAAACAGGATTGTGGGACGAAAGGTTTTGCGGTTTATTTAGGCAAGCTGCGGATTATTTTTGGAGATGCGTGATGCACAATAAAGAAAATTCCTCCATACAAGATACAGCCCATCATAGAGTTTTAAATCCTATACTTAAAAACAGAAATGAAGATTCAAGGGGTTATTTAGTAGATCCCGATGTCAGGAAAATAGATAAAATACAATGGAAAGAGTCGGATTCAATTAACGACTCTATCTCCTCAAAATTAATATTTGAGAAGTACGGGTTCGATCCCTACCCATGGACTGAGGAAAAAATAAATAAAGCTAGAGAAAAAACCTTGTCAAAAAACTACATAACATACCCCTACTTTGAGAAGGATATAGAAAATCTTCTTGAAAAAAATTACTTACTTTAAATGATAAAGGCAGTATTGTTTGACCTAGATGGAGTTTTAGTGGACTCGAGGGAACTTCATTATCATTGCCTGAATGAAGCCTTAAAATCTATAGACGAAAAATACACCATAGACAGAGAGGAGCACTTATCTACATATGACGGACTACCAACAACAAAGAAGCTGAACAAACTTACGGAGAAGAAGGGCTTACCAAAAGATTACCATGACAAAGTTTGGAAGAAGAAGCAAGAAGCGACAGTCAACTTTATCAACAATAGAGTCTCTCCAGATAAAAAAATAACAAACCTCTTGAAATCACTAAAAGAGCAAGGTTTCAAAATGTGCGTTTGTTCTAATTCCATACGAGAAACCACAAAAATGATACTCCTAAGGAAGGGCCTAATTGAGTATATAGAATTTTATGTAACCAACGAAGATGTCAAGCACCCAAAGCCTAATCCAGAAATGTACCTAAAGGCAATGATAAATCTAGGCTTATCTCCAAAGGAATGTGTTATAGTGGAAGATTCCCACATCGGAAGGAAAGCTGCTATTCTATCCGGAGCTTATTTATGTGGAGTCATGAACATGAATGACGTCGAATTATCCAAAATACAATATACAATAGATAAAGCAAATGCAAATTCAAAAATTAACCCAAAATGGCAAGGAGGCAAAATGAACGTATTAATACCTATGGCTGGTGCTGGATCTCGTTTTCAAAAAGCGGGGTTCACCTTCCCAAAACCCCTAATAGAAGTAAGGGGAAAACCTATGATCCAAACGGTTGTGGAAAATATAAATGTAGACGCAAAGCATATTTTTATAGTTCAAGAAGATCACTATCACAAATATAGCTTGAAGGAAACTTTAGAAATGATTTCGCCCAACTGTGAAATTGTGACGGTTAATGGAGTAACAGAAGGTGCAGCTTGCACAACCCTATTAGCCAAAAGTCTTATCGACAACAATGAGCCGCTACTAATTGCAAACTCAGATCAGTTCGTAGAATGGGATAGTAATGAATTTATGTACTCGATGGTGGGGGACAATATTGACGGAGGTATATTAACCTTTTACTCAACTCACCCAAAATGGAGTTACGCAAAGCTAGACGAAAACGGTTTCGTCTCAGAGGTTCAAGAGAAAAAGCCAATCAGTGATAAAGCTACAGTAGGAATTTATTACTGGACAAAAGGTTCGGATTACGTAAAATATGCAGAGCAGATGATAAAGGGCAACGCAAGGGTTAATAATGAATTTTACGTTTGCCCAGTCTACAACGAAGCTATTAATGATAATAAAAAAATAAAAATTTTCGATATTCCGAAAATGTGGGGACTAGGAACCCCGGAAGACCTAAAGTACTTCTTAGAGAATCAAGGTAAAGAAGAATCTGACCCTGACTTATGGGTTAACGCCCCAAACCCTAACGAATAAAAACCTTGAGAAAATACAAATTAAACGATTTTAAAGGGGGCTGGGTAGCAGGAAACTTTGAACCCACCATATTCAAAACTAATGAATTTGAAGTTTCCGTAAAAAGCTATAAAAAAGGAGAATACCAAGACAGACATATCCACAAAGAAGCAGAAGAGGTGTCAATAATAATACAAGGCTCAGCAAAAATGAACGGTAAGATTTACAAGAAAAATGATATTATTCTAATAGAAAAAAATGAAGCTACAGATTTTATGCCCTTAGAAGATAACACTACAACCTGCGTAATAAAAACGCCCTCAGTTATTGGGGATAAATATTTTACGGATGATACTGATCTCCCATAGAGGCAACACAAAAGGGCCCGATAAAAAAAGAGAAAACTCAATAAACTACATACAAGAAGCCTTAGACTCAGGTTTTGATGTTGAAATTGATGTTTGGGCTAAAGAACAGTTATGGCTCGGTCACGATAAGGCTGAAAATCCGTGCCCAATGAAGTTTTTGATCCAAAACTTTAGGCACCTATGGATCCACTGTAAAAACCTAGAAGCTATGGATTTACTGAGCGAATTTAAGGTTTTGAATTATTTTTGGCACGAGTCAGACGACTTCACCTTAACCTCTAAGAATTTCATATGGACCTATCCAGGAAAAAGGGTTAGTAATAAAAGCGTTCTAGTTGTGGGTGATGCAAGAAACTATGGGGGCCCACCATGTTTTGGGTTGTGTTCTGATTACTTAAAATGAACCGCTGGAACCCTCATCAATTAAAAGGTGAATCAGGGCAGGAACTTGAGTACGTATCTAGTTTTACTAACTTTGCACTATCCCTGCAAAAAAAAATACTAAAAAGATTCGAAAAATTAGAAAACTCTATATCGATAATCATACAGGGCCCGTTAAACAATAGATCAATTAATACAATAGATAGTTATTTAAAATATGGAGAAGTAATAGTTAGTTGTTGGGACAAGGATGATATTAGTAAGCTAGATAAATATAAAGATAAAATAAAAATAGTAGTAAACAAATATTCAGAAGTCCCGGTTTCCCATAAGAAACCTGGGAGTCAGGCTCCATGGATATATCAGCACTACACAACCCTAAATGGGCTAAAGGAAGCGGGGGGTTACTTTTGCATAAAACTAAGGTCTGATGAAAGTTTTCCATTCTTAGATCCAATAATAGAAAACCTTAAATACAATTCTCATAAAAATAAAGACCATGAAACCCAAAAATATCGGTGGTTTAAAATAATAACTTCTAATATTTATTTTAGGTTTTCGAGGGAAAATAAATTTCACCCATCGGACCATATTATTGCTGGCGAAAAAACCCGAATGATCGAAATTTTCAACAAAGCTGTATACTTATGTTGCCTAAAAAACATATGTAGATTCCCTGAGCAGTTGTTGTGTAAAGCAATAATCGAAACCTTTTGGGATCCGATTAAAAAAAAATATGACAAAATGGAAGACAGCGAATGTGACGAATTGATGAAAAAACATTTTGATATCATAAGGATAAAACATTTACCCAATCATATATGGACCTCTAGCTACAGAAGATACAGCGATCTATATTCAGAAGAGGATTGGTGTCACCATATACAAAAAATTAATAGTTGAGAAAAATTCATTTTAGCATAGTATTATTTATAAAATTACTATTCTACTATGAGCATATCACTTTATAAACCAAACAGCAAGAACGCAGGTTGTGCATTCAACTTTAAAATCGGAGTTAATAGAAACAAGGAACCTGTCGTTTACGTTAGCGCTATACAACAATACAGTTGGGACGACAAAAAGAAATCTGGTAATTTTTCCGGAAACAAGGACGACCCAGATAAGAATATAAATTTAAAATTTAGCGAATTCGAAATAGGCGGGATAATAAGTTCTTTCAGAAAAAGATATGAATATTCTGCATTTCACAGCTACGAAGATAATAAAACATCAATTAAATTCGTGCCCTGGGATAAACAATCTAAAACGCAAAATGGAACAATTACTCTTCCAGCTTTCGGGATAACTTTTACTAGAAACGGAAATCAGTCATTCAGAATCCCACTTGAACCCGGAGAAGTAGAAAATCTAGATCAGTTTTTAAAATTTTACCTTAAAGAGTTGTACTCGCACAGGCGTAGAGAAGAGATCAAAAACATACAGAAATACAAAAAAGATCAACAAGAAGAAACTAATAATGTAAAAGGCACTGATGAAGCTCCTTTTTAAATGAAAAAAAAGAAAGTATTAATTCACAGTAACCACTGCAAGGCTTTCACCGGCTTTGGCAAGCATACGAAAAACATACTTCTTCATTTAGAAAAAACCGGAAAATATGATTTGATCGAGTTTTCTAATGGTGTCAAATGGGGAGACCCTATGCTTTCCACATTACCGTGGAAATGCCAAGGGTCATTACCGAACAACCCTTCCTTGTTAAGCAAATTAAACCAAGATCCCAACCTAGCAAGAAGTGCGGGTTACGGGGGGCAAACTATTGACAAATTCATAGAAGAAGAAAAGCCTGATGTTTATATAGGTATTGAAGACATATGGGCATTCTCCGGATACACAGATAAAAAGTGGTGGAACAAAATTAACTCCATGGTATGGACGACGCTGGATAGTTTACCTATTTTACCGGAAGCTGAAAAATTAGCGCCGAAAATAAAAAACTATTATTCTTGGGCGTCATTTGCGTCTAAAGAATTAAATAGGTTGGGGCACACTCACGTAAAAACTCTACATGGAGCCTTGGATACATCTAAGTTTTTTAAATTAAAAGATGAAGAAAAATTAAAGATACGAAAAGAGCAAAACATTGACAAAGGAGATTTTGTAATAGGTTTTGTATTCAGGAATCAGCTAAGAAAAAGCGTACCAAATTTACTAGAAGGATTTAAAATCTTTTGTGATCAAAATCCAACGTCGAAGGCTAAACTGCTACTGCACACACACTGGAAAGAGGGGTGGGATATCCCCAGGTTAATAAAAGAAAAAGGTATAGACTCAGAAAAAATACTAACTACCTATTATTGTAAAAATTGTAAAAAATACGAAATAAAACCTTACAAAGAAGAAGGTTTAGATTGTAGGTTTTGCGGGGCAGAGAAATCTCAAGTCACAACAAACACAAAGGCTGGTGTTTCCGAAGAGCAATTGAATGAGATATATAACATAATGAGCGTTTATTGCCACCCATTTACTAGCGGAGGTCAAGAAATACCAATTCAAGAAGCTAAATTAGCAGAGCTTATCACCTTAGTTACTAATTATAGCTGCGGAGAAGATTGTTGTACCGACGATAGCGGAAGCTTACCGCTGAGCTGGACAGAGTATAGAGAGCCTGGAACGCAATTCATAAAAGCTAGCACAAATCCCCAAAGCATAGCTAGTCAATTAAAAAAAGTTCTAAATATGAAAGCTTCCAAGTTAATAGATATCGGAAAAAAATCAAGAGAGTTTGTTGTAAATAATTATAGCGTAGAAGTTGTTGGGAAAAAATTAGAATCTATTATAGATGCGATGCCAGAAGTAAAGTGGGACTTTAATTTCGACATAGAAGAAAAGGACGAAGATTACATTCCCCCTCATATAGAAGATAATTCAGAGTGGATAATTGATTTGTATAAGAATATATTAAAAATAGAAGTTGACGAGAAAGATGACGGCCACAAGCATTGGATGAAACGCCTATCAGAGGACATGCCCAGGAGTGATATATTAAAATATTTCAAACAAGTTGCTGCGCAAGATAACCAAAAAAATAAAAAGATTGACTTTATAGAATTACTAGATAAAGACGATGAAGGAAAAAGGTTATTAATATCAATGCCGCAAAGCATTGGAGACATCTATCTATGCACATCATTATTAAAAAATATAAAAGACACTTACCCTGATTACAATATATATTTTGCAACAAAGCCGGAGTACTTCGATATCCTAGATGGCAACCCATATATTCACAAAGTAATTCCTTACGATAAAGGGTTAGATAACTTACCGTCAATGGAGGGAAAAGGGAACCACAAAGGTTTTTTTGAAGTTGCATTCTTGCCGTTTATAGGGACTCAAAGAATGTTAAATTATATGCACAACGGAAAAGATAAAATACAATTCGACTTATGCACTTGATAGAACAATACGCTTTATCGTGTGGGGTAAAAATAGACAAACCTCATATAGAGACATGCTTTTACCCAATAGCTGAAAAAAAATACATAACTCTTCATGCGAGTAGTGGAATGCAATCAAAAAATTACGACTACTATGATGACGTGATGGAAATGATCTCTCCATATTTAAATGAACAAGGTATCAAAGTTATACAAATAGGAGGTAAAGAAGATCGAGCAATAAAAGGCTGCGAACATTTACACGGAAGAACAAACATAAAACAGTCGGCGTATATTATATCGAAATCTCTATTGCATTTTGGCAACGATTCCTTTAGCACCCATGTTGCTTCGGGATTCAATAAAAAAATAGTATGTTTATATAGCGTTTTATTCAAAGAGTGTTGTGGGCCATACTGGGGGGATAAAGAAAAACAAATACTCCTAGAGTCCCACAGAAATGGCTTAAAACCTTCTTTTTCTGATAGCGAGCAGGTAAAAATGATAAACTTAATAAAGCCGGAGGAGATAGCGGAATCGGTTTTAAATTTACTAAAGATAGATAACTACATCTCAGATATAGAAACGCTGCACATGGGAAATCAATATCATATACCCGCTCTATCAGTGGTCCCAAACCATATTATGCCCGAGAGCTTCGCAAAAGGTCAGCCAGTTAATATTTGGGGTCACGAATGTTTCGACGAACAGAATATAGCTAAATGGGCCTACGAAAGAAAATGTAATATATTCCTAGATCAACCAATGGGAATTAGGTATCTGAACGTTATACGCAAGAACATAAATAGAATAAACTATTTTGTATCAAACGATAGCGAAGAAAGCTACTTCAAATCCTTAGAAAAAGGAGGGGTTAAATTTAATCTATTATGTAAAGACGAAAACATAATTAATGACTTAAGATTAAAATTTTTTGATTGGCCGATTACTTTATTAAAAGAAAAAACAAAAAAAGATCTTGACAATTCTGAAAAACTATGCGATAATACTTGTTATAAAAATTCAATGAAAATCATATCAGGAGCGCAAATATACAACAGCAAGGCAGCTTGGAAAAATGAACTCGAAGGGGATCACGACCAAGTTATAGACTGTCCTGAATTCTGGGAAGAAATTGATACACTAAAAATTTATAACGATAAAAACCATGGTAAAAACAAAGACATCATCAAATAACTCAGAAGATTCACAGTCAAGTGACTTGATTTATATGAAAAATTACAAAGAAGGTCCGGGCAAATTTATTAGAAATGAATTCGGATTACTTGATAATGTAGATTACGAATTCTCAGAAGATGGTTCTGTAAATTGGAGAGCTATGATTAAAGATGAAAACCTTTTCCCAAACAAATCTTGGTTTAGCTTACGAAAAAAAGATTTACCCAGATCTATAATAGGTCTAAAAGATTATCAATTACTGATAAAGCTTAGCGGAATCAAGGAACTTGCAAAGCTAAGGGGATTTACAGATGTTTATTATGATGTAGAAAAATGTGAAGAAGGACATGTTGCAGTAAAATGCAGTATAACATTTTCTCCAAATTACGAAACAGGAAACCTGCCAGTTGTATTCTCCGACATGGCAAATGCCACACTAAACAATACAAGCAGTTTTGCCACTAAATTTCTAGAAACTATAGCTTGCAACAGAGCGTTTGTTAGGTGTGTGAGAAATTTCTTAAACGTGCATATCGTAGGTGATGACGAAATAGACAAATCTAACCAAACAGCGTCGAGCAATTCTTCTGCGGGTTCACTCACCCCTTCTTCAATGATAGAATCTTTAGCTGGAGATAAATTGAATTGTTCCAGTTTTGAAGAGTTCAAAGTTATACTTAGGGATTGGTGGAAGACTGGAAAATATAAAAACGATTCAGTTAAGGACTGGAACGATTACTCAGATATTCCCCCGACAGAGTCAAGAGTGTTAATGAAGGTTATGAATTCTTAGATTTGTTTAATTTAATAAGTTCAGAGACTTGTTTTTGCAAAACCTCTATTTGCTGTTGTTGTTCTTTGATTGCGCCAACCAGTAAAGAATTCAACTTATCGTATTTTATAGCCTTATAACCATTACTTCTAGTGGTTACTAATTCTGGGGCTATTCCCTCAACTTGCTGAGCTATTAGCCCTATATCGTGACCCTTGTAAGTTTCCTGCTTTTCATTCCAGTCAAATTCCACAGAATCAAGAGAAAGAATCTTAGATAGAGGGTTTTTAATTAACTTTATGTTATCTTTTAACCTCTCGTCGGATGCGGCAAAAGACACAACATCCCCGAACGAATGAAGTCCATTCATACACCCTATATAAAAAGCGTTATTTAGCAATTCATCTTGAAAATAATTTTCTCCATCAGGGCTGGTTGGAGAAACGAAGTCCCCAATAATATGAGTATTATATTTTCCAAGTATAAAATTACCCGCTCCGTTAATTATTGTGCATCTCCTAGACTCTTGTATTTTATTATCTGAACCTGCTGCTATTAAATTGCCAGCGTTGTATCCGTCCCCAAAAACATAATCTGATGGTGCTGGAGTTGGCGTTCCGCCTGGGTTTGTTCCTGGATTTCCTGAGCTCATATTAAATTATTGTGGGTTAAAGGCTTTGGTATAAATGTTTGTAGGTAGAAGCTTCGTTTCCTGCGGTGGATCCTACTGTTGGGATGGCAACCTCGATAGATTCTATAGTTTGAGAGTTTGTGTAAGAAGATCCATTATCTGAAGAGACCGGAAATCTAAAATAAGCATAATTACTATACCCATTTATATTATTAGATATACTGCTTGATGAAAAATCTCCAACTTTGTAAGAATTTTGACTAGAAAGGGTATCGCTATCTTGCAGGCTTCCACTATATTGCGCACTACCTGATACATAAAGCTTTGCGTGTGTCAGGGAAGCGTTTGTAAAAATCACATATACATACCAATTGATTGCGCCGCCAGGCTGCCTAATTCCGCGCAAACGTATAGCTGGAGTATTGTCTAAAGAGTCTGCGATTCCATCTCCATCGATATCTCCAATGCTTGGAGGTGTGGACGATGCATACGAAAGGGGATCTCCGACTTGCCAACCAGTTAATTCTGCATAAAAAATCGCGCTGTTTGAATTTTTAATTAACCCAAAGTATTTGGCTTGATTTTGTACAATTTGAAACATCAGTATACCCTCTCCATCTTGCCAGCTGCCCAGGTCAGAAGCGTTGTCTATATGTTGACTCTGAAAATAGCTTACATTTGTTTTTACGCCAGACCTAGAGAAAAAATTCCAACCAGAAAACCCAACCACGTTCTGAACCCATACCCAAACTCCAGAGCTGTTGGAATTTGCTACTTCCTTATAAATATTAGATCCGTCTGGCCTTAAGAATATCCACCCAAGATCTGGGGAAAAAATCCAATTATTTATTCTATTACCGACCAGGAACAAAGATTGAATATAAAAAGAGTCAGACCAATTGGATAATGTGGTTCCTGTTGCTGTCGTAGCTGGAAACCAGCTATCGCCATTTGCTGTCCATGTATTAGATAATTGCAGACTTACATGATTAGTTCTATCGCCAAGTATGTTTTTATTAAGAAGGCTAAATTCAAAATTGATTAACCCTCCATTTTGCAAATATGTTGAATCATTTTTATCATAACTTATTACATTCTCATCTCCCGCTAATATAGCTTGAGTGGAGCCGCCATCTATTTTATTATTTAGCCCCGCTCCAATTATGTTTGCGCCTGCATTATTTATATCTACCTCAGGCATTGAATTATTATACCCAGCGACAATAGCAGAAAAATTATCACCAACTGAATTATTATAGCCGTTCCCTATGAAAGAAAATCTTCCAGTAATATCGTTGAAAGCTCCACCAACAATTGAAGAGCCGAGGCTGTTGTAAGTATTATTTGGATCTTCATGAATTTCATTGTTATAGCCGCCGCCAATAAAAGTTGCTTGAGAGTCGGTTGCTGTAACGTCAGAAATGTTAATATTTTCGCTTACAGTGTTGTTTATAAAGCTTCCTTTTATTTCTACTTTATCACTTATACTACTGTATCTAAAATACGAGTTTGGCCCACCGACATCTAAGGCTACATGATAGGGAGAAGTGGCTGATTTTTGTAGCCTAAAACCCGGGGTGCTATAATTTTCCGTAGGCAGGTAATTTGTTAATGCATTATTAAATGCGCCCGCAAAAGAAGATGAAGTAATTTCTCCTCCTGCTCCATTAGCTGCTGGGTTATTAGAATCACTACTTCCCATTGTTAGGCTGTGAGTTATAACAGCATTATCTGCGAGTAATAAATTAGTTGCAACGCTTTCGAATTGAGCGCCAAATTCTTTCCAAATAGAAGAGTTTAAATCAGGTCTTTTGTTTGTGTTATTTTTTATTGCTATATAATAAGAAGTGTCGGCCGTATTGTAGACAACATCTCCGCGCAATTCCTCTGCAGAATTAGCTCCATCTTCTATTCCAAAATAATTAACCGCAGGAGTCGAACTGTTTCCAGGAGTCTCAAAATCCTTCCAGACACCTCTGTAAACAGGACTTCGTCCTGTGGGACCTTTAGCGCCATCTGACAACATACTAACTGTAGTTGAATATTCCGTACTAGTTCCAACTCCAGAAGCGAATATAACCACAGATTGAAAATCAGCTACATTATCATTACCATGGATAATTGTATCAAATCCAACTGTAGACGTTTCTTTATCTCCACACTTGAACGAAGCTGTGGCGGTCTGGGTGCTTACATCAAAATCTGCACTTGGATTATAAGAGAACCCGTTAGTGTTGTATACCCCAGCTGTATGATTATTGTATCCAAAAATTTGATTGCGACTAGGGTCTTCCATCCTAAATCTAACTTCATTAGACGTAACATCGCTATTGTTAAACCTAGCAACAATACTGGAAATCGATATAGAGCTCTGGGGAACGTAAACTCCATCAGAACGCTCTTCGTAAGCAAAAACGTTAGGTTCTGCGGTCATATTCATAACGGTTAACTCAGATCCATCTTTTTGTCTAATATTTCCATGGATAGTTAACTCATCCTCTTCAAAAAATAACTTACCGACTTCAGTCTGAAATACAAAAGTTCCATCCCCACTTATAGCAAAACCTTGCTGCTGTTTACCGAATTGATCTATAGAATGTAAACCGCCAAACCCAGCGCTCCTGACTTGGCCAGTTCCACCAACTTCAATATCTTGTCCAAATATCTCAGCAGATCTTATTTTATCTGCAGTTAAATTATGTATTTTAGCGTTAGTTATTGCGGCTTCCTGTATATGAGCGCTACCAATTAAGGCGTTAGCGAAGGCGTGCCACATCGGAGTCGCGGTACCCAGTGAATTTCTGGCTATAATATAATCCCCAACTTCCCCAAGTAATGAAGGTCGCTCAGAATCTTGATTCTGGCCTTTTACACCTTCTCCAGCTGGATGATAAGTTGACGTATCATAAGCGCCGCTATATTTTATATTTCTTAGGGGGTTAGATATATCAGAAGTCAATAAACTTGAACCTCCACCAAATTGACCAAGACCCAGGTGCCCAGATTGATCACTGCTTAATTCAACAATATCTTGACTGTGAGTTGGAACTCTCCCTGTCGAACTCCAATAAACATATTGATCTAAATTACTGGCCGTTCCAGCCCCAATGACATAACCCTCTCCTTCGTGATATAAAAAATGCTGATCCCATGATATTTGACCTGCGCTTGGATTGTTATCCTTGAATGGGTTATTTGGAACTAAAGCTATATTATTAGGAAACGCTTCAGTTATATTTTGTTCAAAATCTGCAATATCAGTTGTTTTAGCTTGACCAAGAACTAAATCTAAACCAAGTACGTTATTTCCATTATTTAAATGAAGATTAGATTTTCCGGTAAACGGGCCTTTATTTCCGGCGTGATCTACAGACCTAACCCAAAAATATCTTTTATCATTAGGTTCCCCTTGATGATTCACCTGTATGCTTGGAGAAGATGCGGAAACATTAAATATGTTAGTAGCGTTGGTAATACCTAAGGCTGGGTCATTTATTTCGTTTGGAATGGGGCCTGTACTCACCAAGCTTCCAGTCACTTTTCTATAGCCAGACAAATTTTCTTGTTCACTTAAAGCTGTGTTTCTAGACCCAAAGAAAAGGTGATCACTTTCTGACTGCCAAATCTCATAATGACTAATGTCATTCGGAGATGTTAGAACTAAATTATTTGACAAATCGAATTGGGAGTCAGGGAGTTTCCAATTTAAAAAGTAATTTTTAAACGAAGTGTCTCCATCAAGGTCAATAACTGGACCAGGAATTGCATCTTCCGTTGTGGAGAAAACCGGCCCCATATAACCATTTTTATTTTGATTATTATATCCATGAGGATAAACCAAAACCCTTTCAAGGTCGCCTTGATTATCGGTTACATTAAATAAATCCCCACTACCAAAAGCGTCAAAAGGGAGAATCTTATAATAATACCCAGTGATTTGATCTCCGAGTCCGCTAACATGAGGTATTGGAGGGGAATCAACAATTGATGTTATATTCTTCCCGAAAGTTGAATCTCCTGCTCCCAATATTTCAGACACAAACGATAAAGCTCCGCTCCCTGGAAAGCCTTGGTCATCTAATATTGAAAAATTAGGATTCTCAGATCTATATAATTGAACTTTTGTGGTTTGTTCCCTAGATCCGAATGCGTAATTAAAATTGAACCTAACATTTGTAACATTACTTAAAGAATCGACTTGAAAGCCTTGGGGTAATATACTAGGCTCGGGATTGTTGCCGATTATCTGTCTAGAATTTAAAATGTTTCCCTCAGGACTTAAGATTCCTAACTCTAAGCCAACACTTCTTTTTCCTCTCTCTGGAATGCCTATGTGTTTGAAAACTATATTGTCATAAGTATTATTTAATTCCCAATAAGGTTTCCATTGAGAATTTTCATAACTAGAATAGACTCCGGTTTGAGAATCCACTACAGCATTTAATGGGGCGCCTGTTGGATTATTACTTAGGCACTTGTACACAAAACCGTTTAAGAAAACTCTATCTCCTTCTTGGTGATTCGTTGAGAAGTCATGAGATCCACCTAAACCTGTTTCCCAAAAAACTGAATTTTGATAAGTTGGCCTCTTTGCTCCAACTGTTTTATCTGGACCACTACTTAAAACTCCACTCCATATATCATTATTGTATACAACAAAAGCTCCAGGCTCAAAATTCAATTCATCTGACCAGTTTATTATATTGAACTCATATTTCTCCGCACATAAATAAAACTTATCTGAGGTTTCTGGATCCTGAATTTGCCAATGATTAATTCCAGAAGACGGAATAATCTGCGAACCAGAAGCGACAGGATTTATAGCCTTATATATATTAGATAAAGAACCTTGAAATGGCCCAACAGTAGACCAATAATCTTGCCCAGTACTAGGAAAGATTGAATCTAGGGAGCTTTGATTTTTATGACATCTGTATATCGATCCATGATGTAATACTAAGTCCCCTATGGAAAAATCTCTACCAGTATTATAGATGTCTACTCTTTGGCTGGGTGCAATAACTAAATCCCCTAAAGAATAATCAACCCTTTCATCAAAGATTCCAAGTACATCAGAAGACGATGGACCTATTATTTGTTCATCAACAGATCCTGTTACACAGTATAAAGCCGAATTAAACTGAACGCAGCTAGAGTATTCATAACCAGTTCTAAATATATAATCAATCTCAGGAGACCATTCTTCATAATAAGGGGAAACTATAGGTAAATCTACATCTTCTATTATTTCGGTAGAAGTATATAAAACTTCATTATTTATAGTTACATTTTCTCCGCTATTATATTTTTCTGAAGTAGAAAAGTCTTTATGAACTGGAAACCCTCCAGTTTCGTATAAATTATTATTTATCTCCCTCGTATATTCGTATGTTTCAAAAACTTTGGTCCCAGGAAGATCTTCTATAATAGTTTCAACTCCATTATCTACTACAGAAGTCCTTGAATTTAAGCCTTCTGTTATACCTGTCAAAAAATTATTTGTATCACTATCAAATAAAGATCCACTTATTCCAAGTAATCTTGGCTTATCAGAAGAACCTACTAAAAATTTATATTGATTTAAATCGACTAAATTATTATCTTGATCTGTTATATTCCATCTGAAAATTAAATCATCTTCTCTTTCTATAAAATTTAAATTATCAACTTTAACATCAGATCTAAATACTCCAAGTTCTCCCCCGTTAACCAACCCCGTTTCGGTGAGATTAGCTAAGGTTCCAGTGCCGTAACCGTCGCTAGGAAGAAAAGAGTAATAATAATTATACCCCCAAACTTGAGAATACTCTATGTTAGATTCCTCTAGTACAAAATCCTTAGTTTCGAAAAAATTAAACGGCTCACCAATTTCTTTCCAATATGCAGGTTCTTCAGGTGTTACATTTGGAGGGCTTGAGAAACCATAACTTTGTATACATTCAAAAACTTTGTCGCCAAAAAGGACTTTTGAACCAGATAAGTAATTATTATGAACATCCCAAAGAGAAGCGTCGTTTATTTGTCTGTAATGATCGAGACTATCTTGCAAGCTATTCGGGTTATATATCTCCAATTCACCAGGGATACCTAAAGATGATATTTCGACACCTCTGAAATCTGTGTCCTGAGTTGACCAACTGAACGACATTTTAGCGCCTCTTAAATTATAACTTAATGTGTCAATTATTGGTTCGTAATTCAAACCTGTTATAACTCCAGTAGCCTGCCTACCAAACATATCATTAGATACGACTTCTAAAGCTAGAGTTCTATCTAAATTTAATTCAGTCAAGGTGTTATCTGAAATAATAAAAGAGAACCCAGTATAAGCATCCATCATGTCAGAAACAGAAGCAGTGTTTAATGTTTGTTGCAGGGCTATTGAGTTATTTAAATCTGACGTAGAAATTACATTACCATTTTCAGTGTTTCTAATTTGTATAGAAAAATTATCTAAAAACTTATCACTCAACAATTCATTACCAAGAGACTGTCCTTCTTTTGCGTGACCGATAGGAGGAGTCAACCTCCAAGATATTTCTAAATCCCTGTTTATATATTCCGAGTTTACGGCTAAAAGGTTACCGCTTAAAGAAGGTTCGATTTCTATAGTCCTACCTATATAAGCTTCTTCCGGCAGGTTATCAATTCTTATATCGGAAAAAGTAAAAGTTTCATCAAAAAACGGGGGATTAACAGATATCTTATCTTCAATAAATTCTGATCTAACACCTATATCGCTGATCGCAAAAACCCTTATTGAAAACTCTCCATAGTTACCTTTTAAAGAAACTGTTTTCTGGGCGGTTTCTCCAGCAAAATCTACTAACTTGCTACCCTTCCCTAAATTATATTGAAATGAATAATTATCAGAAGATCCGATAACTTCATAACTAGAAGATAAGTCGTTAACGTCGAATTGAATTCCTATTGCAGTAGATAACATTTTATCGAGTAAGGTCGGTTAAAATTAATGAATCTGGAGCTTCTGGAATACGCATGTCAGCCTGAGGCGGTATAGGCATAACAGGTCGCCTAACTGTAAATTGCTTATCAACAGAGTCAAATTTAGATGGGTTATATTCAAGACCAACAATTTCATATGAATTTTTTGATACTTCTTTTACACTCATAGTTCTAAATAGCTGCCCTTCGAGAATTCTTTCTGAATTAGATTTAGCGGCTTTTAAAAAATTAATTTCTCCAAAAGAAGTTATGTTCGAGGAAGAGAATCGACTCAACAAAGAAGAAGATCCGATTAAGTCAATCTGATAATCACTCACCTTAGACACGACCCATGGCTGAACAGAAGTTGCCCATTTTTTATCTACAGAATCGTATTGATAAACAACATTGATGTAATCATCGAAATCACCAACTGAGTCAACAACGCCTTCGATAAATATCTCTTGAAGATTTTTTATTTCAACTCCATGGTTATCGATTAAAGTGATCCTGATCACCTCTTCCCCAATGGAGGAACTTTCAGAAGGAATAGCCTCTATACTTTCTATATTAACCCGCTGGTAATAGCCTGAATTCAACAAATCCTGTCTTCGTTCATTTAAGGTTTTGCTAGCTAAATCAGAAGGTGTATTACTAACTATCTGACTTGAAGGGTTTCCGATTCTACCTTTTCGTGAACTAGCTAGAAAGTAACCTAAATTATTTTTTTGAACAATTAGGTATTCCCTACCATTTAAAATGTATGTGGACCCGGTTGATTTTGACAAATTCTTCTCGTAAACGAATAGTTCCACCAACTCACCATTATCGTAAAGAGGTACAACCCAACCATTAGCGGTTGTGGACTCAGAATACAAAGAAAAGAAAAACCAATATTGATTTTTTAACGTTTCACTCGTCCAAACCCACCCAGAGCCAGCGCTTTGTTCTTCATTAGTATAAAACCAAAACCCATCATCTGAAGTTGCATATTTCATGGCTTCTATATAAATCCAACCTAATAAATCAGATAAAATATAATCCCCCCTAGTTGATGGGGTGTAAATTGAACCCAGCCATGAAGATTTTTTCCATAATGGATCCGCAAGCCCTGCGCTAGTAAAATTAAGTTTATTCAACACAGTTAAACTAAGCTCTTGATCACTTTTTGCAGAAAGTAAACCTTTAGCGCTCCAAGCCGAACCTATCATTATTTTTTCTAGATACTCTCTTGTCTTCAAAGGGTCTTCTGGACATATATAATGAACTCCTCCGGGATTACTGAGGTCGTCAAAACCTTGATTCATTACATTAACTTCTGAACCCCCAAGTGACAAACTTATCTTAAAAGTATGTTTTGATGAATCCCTAATAAAGTATGCGCTTTCGGCTTTTTTTCTAGTCATCAATCCAAGAGGCAAGGTTCCCTCGGAAGTAAACCTAACTCGATCCCCATCCTTTAATCCATGATTGAATACAGAAAATTTATTGTCAGACAAACTTAAAGAAAAAGGTATTTTTATTAAAAAATTTTCAGCCACAACATTTTGACCCTGCGGACCAACCTCTTCAGATTCAAAATAATAATTTATAGAGCACTGAAACTTTGCGATTTGCGGGGTTGAAATAGACTCAATCTCAACATCTTGATCTAAAGAACTTCTTTCAAAAGGTGCCCTTGCATCTATTTTTTCAAAAGTTGAGTTTGGCAAACCCAACTGAACAGAAAGCTCCACAGAAGAAACGAAAGGTTCATCAAACATGTGCTTATCTAATAATATATAGGGATTGAGTTGACTAGATACTTGCTTAATAACTCGAACGCCATTAACTTCCTCTGATTCGTAAATTTTTCTATAAAAATTTATATCTAAGATTCTTCCACTTTTAGATTTTCCTGCCCGCATTTCATCAGATACCTCAAAAATCGAACCTGGAAATAAATAACTAGCCTCTTGACTAGTTTCAAAAGAAACTGTCTCTAATTCCAACTGAGATGTTAAAAGAACCCATCTAGCCAATCTCCGAGCCTGAGTTGTCGAGGTCACACCAAAACCCAAAGTCTCCTTCTCTTTAAAACCTATCGTTTGAATGGAATTAGGGTCTTCTTCTTGCACGACCGAGGGTTTGAAATTATTAGATCGGTCATTATACCTAACTATTGAGCTAGTGATCCTTTGATCCTTGCTTCCCCCCGCATAAGAAAAACCTTTAGGGCTAACATTGGAATTATTAAATAGCTGTATAGAATTTTTTTGAGAATCCTGTATGGCCATGATTTTTCCGTTGTAATAAGTTATTATACCCCTAAATACGGAGGCCATATTATTTATTAAAGTTAACGAGCTCATTCTATCTGTTAAATACAAATTAGAAGTAAACCTAGGTTCAACCAAAGGATGATTGAGCTGTACGGCGCACGCCCCAACAACCTTATTTGTTCCGCTTTCTTGAAAAGATATAGGTAAGTTAGCAAAAGAAGGTCCGGATACGATAATAGACCCACCGCCGTTTTTATTTGGGTGACTACTAACAATAAACCTCTCTTCAATCAACACTTCACCCACTTTATTTTTTGACCTTTCTCTAAGTTTCTGCAGTTCTAGGGTTTTTTTTGATCCGGATATCGAATTCAAATCCTGAAGAGAGGATGCCATAAAAAAAGCTATTTTCTTCCCCCTAAGAGAAGTCTCTTTGCCAAAATCTTTAATAAATGAATCTGAGCTATAACCTGCCTCATCAATAATTATAGTAAAATTTTGTTCGGATGAATCAGAAGTGGAGGCACTAGAAGAGAATTCCACGGGAAGACCAGAGGAGGTTTCGGCGGGGTATTCTGTAGAGACAAGTTGGTCGCAGTATTTAGATATTTTATATAACTGCCATTTATCTATATCAAACTCGCTTAACCCATGTTTTCCAACACCGTATCTAGCGTTATGAAGTAAATCGTAAAAAACCCAGGCGGGATTATCACTCCAAAACTTAAACTCGTCACTTATCGAATGAACAGAGAAGGATGAGTCTGCTTGACCCTTAAAAAGCCCATCCCAGGGCCCAGAGTAAGTCCTGGAAATTGGATCGTAATTAGAAGGAATTAATATTTTTTTTAATTTAGCTAGATAAGCTCGCTCAGGCAAGCTTGAGAAATTTTTACTATCAAACTTCATCTTACATATAGAAGAATGAGGGTAAAGAAATGGTTCGTCGATATATTCAGATATAGACTTCAGAGATATACTTCTTGAAACTCCTATGCCCCCAGTAGCCCCTGCTTTTGTTGAAGGGTCCAACTCGTTACTTAATTTTACAAATTTAAATGCAACACCTTTTGATTTTATTTTCGGCTGGGTGAAATTTATCCCCACATCAAATGCGTAAGTACTGGTGCATAAACCTTCTATTGTAAAATACTCCCTCCCTGAAGTTTTAACTTCTCCGCCTGAAGGAAAAACAATCTCACAACCAGAGGACGGATCTAGCACATTAAATTCTTGATTATCCTTTTCAATTATTATTGCAAACCTAATACTTTCAGAAGAGGTGGTTCCATCATTGTTTTGCCTAGATATTGTGCAATTCAGCTCGGCACTAATTCTAGTTATATTATTATTAACGACCATATGAGAAACTACTTTTGCATTATTAGCTATAGCTTCCTTAGCAGAACTTCTTTCGGCCTCATTACTGGGGTTATTATGATAAGGTGGCGCTCCATACAACAACAAATCATAATCAACAACAAAAGAGCTTGAGTTCGATATAATAGTCGACTCGCTTTCCTCACCTTTTTGTAAAACTGGAGCTTCTCCATTTTCATTCAATATATAATTAAGAGAACCATCTGCTTGATTATTTGAGGCGGTATTTTTTATAGGGACATTATTTAAATAAATTCCCGCGCGGAGATCGTTGTTTTGAATTTTATCTTTTTTATCCAATATAGTCTCTTCATTTTGATTAACTAAACCTTCTATAGGACCCTCTGATAATAAATCCAAAAACTCTATCTCGGTATAAGATTCGAGAACGTGAGCCTTGTCGCCGAGCATTTTTCTTTTTGAAGTTTTATCTTGAGATATATTAGTTGTACCTATTTTTAATAAACCATAACCTAAAGGAACACTTACTCCCTGAGCGGTTCTATTTTGCCTTCCGCTCATTAAGAAAGATTTTGTTGTTGTGGGATCTTTTCTTTCCGGAGGCTTAAATAAAGATTTCATTATTGCCCCGACTACAAACGAAATTGCCACAGCTACTACTATTTTCCCTGCCAACGTTAATTTTCCGGCAACAATAAAAAATGAGATTGGATCGCTACCACGAACATATGGTACGACATGCAAGTCCTTTTTGCATTTAAAATTGAATGTTTTTTCTGTTATAGTTGCCTGCTTTAGCTCTTTTTCTGATTTGATTCTTTCCGGAGCTCTATTAAGCATTACATATTCAACACCTTCTTTTTCTTTTTTTAATAGGTAATTAAGGAATCCTTCTGAATTACATTCTATAGCCTCAAAAGCCTCTTGAGGAGATTGCACATTCAACTCCCACTTTTCACTAAAGCGTTTTCCTAACTTTCCATGTAAATATACAGTTTTCACTTTTCCCTTAAACCTCGTATATTTTATACACTTATATTTTTATATATTTTAAATTCATCATCTCTTATACTATATATTAAAAAAGGGATACATAATTCATCAGAATATCTTTTATCTATAGAGGATGGATAAGCAGAACAATTCACATGAGAATGATAAACATATATAACATTATTTTCTATAATTTTTTTTGCATCTATCTCAAAACTATCTACCGGAGATGAGCTAAGGTTCTCGCACGGCAAGTGAGATAATTGACAACCTCGGAGCGCAACCAAACCGCAGGCCTCCTGATCAGGGAATTGCAGCAAATAAGACTTGATCTTATCAAGAATTTTTTTACTCAAGTGGGTATCTATCAGTTCCTGGGAATCCACCAAAACGTAGTCCTCTATATGTTTTATCGATCTTGCTATAAGCTTTAAATATTGAGTGAGTTGGGGAGTCCGAAAACCTCTTTTTGCAAGAGTCTATGGTTTTATTGCAAACATCCTTGACCCAATGATCTTTGTCAAAAAATGGATAATGATCTCTTGCGAGAGCGTGGGTTTTTATACATAAAAATACAGTGGGCGTGGCTTTGTATGGGTCCCCAGAGCTCTTTGGAATAACTTTTACTAATTGACCCTGATCGTACCCAGTGGGAGCTTGTTCGCTTCGAGTTACTCCAAATTCATTCCACTCAGGAATATCCTTTATTCCATTAGGATAATTAACCGAAAGATATCTCGATATTAAATTATTGGAATCAGAATCCTCTATAGCTAAGCCCTGAAACCCACACCCAATAGAACATCTATAATTCCACCCGCAATGCGAAGGTAACACTATTCTAGCAGGAACATCAGAACCCTCTAATTCTAGATTTGAGACTAACTCGAAAGAAATAGAAAACTTATCTTCCGAAACTTTTTTGTTTATAAAAAATACATCATCAGGATAATGAGAGTCTGGATCCGCTTCCCCAAAAGGGTTTTTACCCTCTTGGTTTAAACCTCTGTTTTGAAAATTGTCATCATCAAGAAATCGAGAAAAAGTTCTTTTTCTAGTAACTTTACAGTTCACAAAATTTTCGTTCATCCTCACTATTTTAGATAAAAGGCCCTCTGGGTTAGCTATTGACATTTTGGGCCTAGGAAGCCTGCCGTCGGATTGATGCTCAAAACCTTCCATTTTAATAGGTAATGGTTGATAAGCATTTCCTTGCCAGTAAATAGGGTTTGAGGAATTTTTCATTGGGCAAAATCTATATATAGCGTCGGCACCAATATTTACCCCGTATAAGTTCTTAAGCATTTCGAAATTAGCCTGAAGGTTACTAAAGTCTATTTCGTACATATCTATCACCGAGTCCGAAGTTATAGAAGATAGTTGTTTATTAAAATTTGATTCTGATTTTGCCATAAAATTACTTCTCTGCCGCTACGTATATTTTTAAATCTCCCGTTTGAGGACTAAAGTCTGAAGAGCTATCAATTATTAATTCTCCAAGAAAATACCTATTAACTAATCCAACAACAATATTGTTACTGAAATTATCAATTATAGTATTTGAAGAACCGTCCGCAAGGTTTATATAAACATCTGAAAAATCAATATCAAAAAACTCAACATCAATATAACCAACCTCCCCACCCTCAATTATGTTTTTTGTATTTTTTTTGAAAAAATTCTCTACAATATAAGAATCGCACTCTTGATAATTAAAATTAAAAACTTCATTGATCCCGGATTTTATTTGACCCCGATTATTTTGGTAAAAAGAATTAGGCACTCCATTTACTATTTCCGATTTATAATTCCCAGGAGATCCAGTTACAACAGTAAACATTTGACCGCCATCACTGACTCCAGGAGTGTAAGACTTGCTTAGTTTTACGGTTTTACCATTTAACCCAAAAGGTAGGCCAGCACTCTGGAGGTCAAAAAAATAATCCTCTCTATTTAATTCTTCGCTAACAAAAGGAACATTAGAAGAAACTTGCCCGACCACTGAAAATTGACCATGATCTACCGATTGGGTTTGGGCGGTGTACAAAGTTAAAGGTTTGTCTCCGATATTTTTTAACTGAACCCTACCCTTACCTCTTTCTCCAGGAACAATTTGCTCTCCTTCCCCTTCTATAGAAAAAGACAGTGGAGAAGAGAATATCAACTCCCCTTCTGCTAAATCTGGAAGAGTGTCTAAATTAGTATAATCTTCCTCGGGTATATTGAAAGGTACCTGTTGGAATTTGGCAGATATACTATGATTATTTTTATAATTATATGTGTGAGACCATTCTTCGCATACAAAATTCTGCTTCGTATCGTAAGGAGCTGGAGGAGTAAAATTAAAGGGTAAATACCCGAGTCTTTGTTCTAAAAAATGCAATATAGCATACGATTCTTCATCGCTTCTATTATTAAACTGCAATTCTAAATTTAATAAATTTTCATTAATTCCATCATTATAGACTTGAACATACCCTCCTATTGATATCTCATTCATCCTCGGAGCTTGATCAATGCTCAGCCCCAAAGAAGGTTTCCATAAAAAATCTCTAGTCCAGTACCCAGTATTAAGGTCTACCGAGTAGCCTTTTCTATTATTAAATCCTGTAGTTATTTCCGCAGGCTCTTTATTACTTGCGCTATGATCGCTATACCAATAATAGTGCTGATGATTGCCGGTATAAAACGCAACATCATTTTTTTCATAAAAAACATTCTCATCAAAAGTTTCAGCTTTTCTAATAAAAAGTTGTTCAGACTTCCTTAATGAAGATGAATCTAAATTCCTTAAAGTTAAATCTACATTATTACTATTTTCAAAACTTAAAGAGTGATTAAATTTTGTGCAATAAAAAGTCTTCGATTCGTTTTCTACAGATCGATACGGATTAAACATTGCGTTTCCATCCCACCTAAATCCAGATATTCCTTGTTTATATCTTAAGTTTGGAGAGGAGGATTGAATCTCCAATTGCCCTAAATGAGATTCGACAAAGTGAATAATAGCATTAGACTCTCGATTAGTTCTATTTTTAAATTTTAAATCAACCTCAAAAGTGAGCGAATTAACACCGTCGGGTTGAAGCGAGAAATATCCATTTCCATAGTCATGTCTTATATTGTTTGCCTTAAAATTAATTGTAGATCCATAATCAGCATCAAAGAAAAATCTATCACTAGACCAAAGATCTGGATTTGAATCTGGGTATGCATTTAAAGTTGATATACTTATATAATGACCGCCAGAAGCAGGTTCAAAATTTTCAATAACACTAGATTCAGATGTCCCCCATATTTTTATTGCGGCACCAGTAAGATTGTCGAAAGTGGTGCTGGTATAATTTTTTTCTACATTTAATATTTTATATCTTCCATCATTACTTCCAGTAGTCCCCGAGACATCAATAATGTGGCCAGGTTTAAATGTCGCATTTATATCATCTGGGCGATTAAACGTATCTATAATATAATGAGCATTAGGTCCAGCCTCAGAAGGTAAAAAAGCGAACCTATTATCGTCAAACACGGAAGCTCCACCACCGAAACTAATATCTTCTTTCGCGTAATAAAAAAGGCCATTACCAGTGCTATATACAAAATCAAATTTTTTGTAATCTGCTCCTGTCTGAAAAACGCCGCTATAATTGGAAATATTTCCAACCTTACCTTCAGTTATATCTACGCCAAAAGACATTATTTAATAATTTGTTTAACGGAAATAGATCCTTTTGCGTGAGACCCCTCAGAAATAGAGACTGATTGGCTTTGAACTTTTCCAGAGCATGAAAAATTAGCTATTTTTTCGCCCTGCAAGCTATACAAAAAAGCCTCTATAGTAGAATCCCTAAGGTCGTCAGGGGTTGATCCCGGTTGATAATTTCCGTCTGAATTTAAATTTCTTATTATATCATTCGCCTCAATATTCATCTCTACTTCAATATTTTCTACAGACACACGAACAGGAACCACTCCATTTGGGGTGGTATTAATAGAAGTATGTTCTCCGTCTTTTATGTGATTATATATCTTCCTACCCACTACTATATTATAATTTAATTGAGATACCTCAAATTGTTTTTTATTTGCAGTGTCCATGTTTGTATTGCTCGCTTTCACTTCGCCAAATGATTTAAGTCCGTGAGCAGGATCAATACTTAATTCTTGAAATCTTCTATCAGTTGTTTTTAATATTGTACCATATATATCATAACTCGCATTAGCTTGTATAACTTGAAAAGGAGAAATACTAAAACTAAAATTAGTTAAATACATATTATCAAATAAATAACGACCAACTATATTTCCATCAATAGGATTTTCACTCATACCATCTTTTATTTCAAACAATCTATCAATAGTATTTATTGTATTATTTTGTTTAAAAAATTCAGCAGTAATTACAAAAGAAATATCAAGCTTGCCGCGAACACCTGTTGTTGCAGCGAAGTTTATAAATTCTGTTTTTGCTCCAACTATATTGCGATCAAAATTTCCATATACCCTTTCTGGCCGAAGGGACGGATTCATAGATAAGTTTGCAGACTGAACCATTAAATCTTTTCCGCCTAAAGAAATTTTACCATCCTCGAATCTTAAAAAGGGTTTGCTCATATCACTGGATTATGTAGTGTTTCGTATCCTTTATAAGTAAGCGATATACTCATCTCACCCTCAATTGATGATGTGCTCGACTCGCTGACCAATCTAGCCTTAACTCCAGTAAAGGAATTAATAATTTGCTTTGTTTTAGAATCTTTTATTTCGATTACAACATCACTTTCTGGAGCAGCCCTTAATCTATTCTTTGTCTGTCTAATTTGGTATTCGCTTGCGATCATTGTAAAGTTGATGTCGGTCTCGATTGGATATATTGTATCGATTTGAATTGGGTCGTGATTAGGGTAATCAGTTTTGCTATCAGTATACCATTCAGCTTCTGTACCTTTTGGTATCGCATACATTGGTTGCAAATTTAAACTCCTACTGTAGCTAAAATCTGTCACAGCGTCAATAGAAAAGTCGCTCACGGTAATAGATATACTTGCTTGATCAGTAAATTGTATAGGTGGATGAGATTTGGTTGGCGGTTGAACTAATATCCCACTGCCAAGGTCCCCAAAAACAGTGATATCTGTTTGTATATCAGGGATATCCCCAACTGTACAACTCACAGAATATCTAGTTACCCGACCCTTGGTAAAACCAAAACCTTTTGATGAGTTGTCGTATAATATTGACCCACTAATTTCGTTTTCATCGTAATTATACTGTCCGATAATATTTAAATCCAAAATAGGATCCCTGCTAACCATTTTTCTTGATATAGTAAAATTACCTTCCAGCGGAGCGTTAACAAAAGCGTCAATAAAGCCAACACCGGCGACCCTAATAGGTCTTTCGCTTATTCCATAACTGCCGTTTACATTCGTTACTCCAGATAATGCAATATCATTAATAACTACAGACTGTTCATAATTCGAGAAGCTCATTTTTAGTCACTAAGTAAGCCTCCTGGGCGTTGCTCTTCCATGATTACTGTAATAACTTGCTCTTTCACCTTCTCTGCCAAGTGGTTAGTCCTTTCTTCTTCTGCGGAAGCGTCTTTTGGATTAGTTCCTCCAGAACTAGAAGAGTCTTTTTCTTCACTTTTGCCTTTTCCGCGCTGCATATTAACAGTTACATTTATATTATTTGTATTTCCGCCAGAAGTTCCAGTTTCTGAGTTTTCTATTAATGGAGTTACTGCTCCACCTTCATTAAATTTTCCTGCATTTATTCGATCAAGCATTGGTTTGCCGAGTTGTCGAGCACTACTTGCGCGAATTACATACTCTCCTTCGCTGAGCATTGCGGGAATTTGATCAATGCCAGACTTGCCAGCTATGTGACCACCGTTGGCGTATTTACCGACTCTACCCCCGCGGAACAACTCGCCATCCTGCTCACTCTTATTCCAGGACCATGATCCGTCACCCCCAAAGTTTTGATTTAGGCGCGCGCTGAAACCTCCGAATCTTCTAGCGGAACTAGGATCCATTGGTCCAAAAGTCCCCTCTGGTGCAGCGTTGAATAAAGCTTTCTGTTGGGCTCCCCCTCCTAAGGCTCCGGATTCTGCCATTGCTCCAATTCCGGCGTTAGCAAGGGCCCCAACCCCAACGCTCAAAGCGGTACCTACAATCATTTGCATTAAAGCTCTTTTTTTGGCTTTTTTCTCAGCTTCTTTTCTCATTCTTTCTTGAATGATACCTTTTGTATATTGAGTATCTTCTTGAAGGCCTACGTTCCCAGCTTGCCCGCTGTAGAAAAATCCAGACATTGCTTGAGATTGATATCTTCTTCCTGTTGCATATCCTTCTCCTCCTCCAAAGTTTGCAGCAAGAGCGGATCCTGGCTTAGGGCCGCCCCCAGCTGAATAGCCTGGAAGTTTTCCGCCTGCATTAAGGCGATGCATGAATCCTCCGCCGTATCGATTAACAGCTTCCTTACCCATTACATATTCGCCATTAGTTACCATTGCAGGAACCCCGCCCCCACGAGAGTATTTTCTTACCCCTCCTCCGCTAGAAAATGGTAAAGCTCCAACGATTGCATCGGCGGCTTTGCCAAGATAAGCTTTTTGGATTGCTCCAAGAAAATTCATTGCAATGTTATTCATAACATCGCTTAAGTCATCG
>Ga0181397_1000026_pt1 | contig 45858 bp, 76 predicted proteins | sample 20SPOviralmetaG_FD_130126 | JGI IMG/M metagenome (GOLD analysis project Ga0181397, IMG submission 130126) | Marine viral communities from the oligotrophic San Pedro Time Series (SPOT) site, San Pedro Channel, CA, USA - 20 SPOT_SRF_2011-02-23 | ecosystem: Environmental > Aquatic > Marine > Strait...
AAGCGACAGTTCACTGCTGACACTCTGATTCAGTACTACAACTCTCTGTTCCCTTCACAGGCACCTGCCGCAGAAGTACGTGGTTACAAAGACCTCGCACCTAATGCAAAGAAAGCATACGAGTTGTTAGAGACTCAACCAGGCGCAAACTTCGGTCGTGGTTCATGGTGGCAGGCATTCAACTCTGTGACTTACCTTACTGATCACCAGTTGGGTCGTACTGCCGACGGTCGAATGACTTCTGCATGGTACGGTGCAAACCAAGTCAAGAAGAAGAAAGCTGCTGAACTTGCCGTCGAAATGGCGGTGGCGGCATGAAAGATCGATTTGATCTAGAACAAGACATCATGAACTGCTGGGGGATCACGGACGATCTCCAGTTGTTGTTAAGATTAGTCGATGAAGGGAAATATGATTCATTGTCTCCCAGTGATACCGATGACCTTGCTAATATTCTCATGGGTCTCTGCCATGTGTATGGCATGAAATTTAATAGGTTGTTTGATACATTTGGTGATTGTATCGAAGAACTCACTCCCCCAGAACCAAACCTACCAAATGACCAACGCGGCAGATTAAACGACGTTACTCCAGAAGAGTGGAATAGTTTAAGATAATTTACTCATTGGGTTCTCCCCATTTATAAATACCCTTGACATAAGGGAGAATCTAATGAGTACCTTTCACTCAGTGGCGATAACCGCCCTGCTGTGCTCTTTACTCTGGATTGGCAGCACAGCAGTTATAATTGATGAATATATAAAGGTAGTACAAATAAAAGAGTTCCAAATCAGTCAGAAAGATAACGAGCTCAGAAGAAGTAGAATTAAGATAAACAACCATGAGCAAGTATTAAGAGATCTTGTTTGGAGATGTCAGTTCAAAGAAGACATCATCATAATGAAAAAAACTTATGTGTGTTACAAAATTGATAAGGTGTAAGTAATGATTACGTTTCGTAAAGAAGTCTTTGAGGTGTTCGAGGAATACAAAGAAGCAGATTCCCGTGAAGCCCGATTAGATGTTTTGAAAAAATATGAAGACAACTGGGCGTTCAAAGATATCCTTCGGGGTTCCTTCGACGATTCTTTGGAATTTTTACTTCCAGCAGGACGCCCACCTTTCACTCCGAACAGACCGGAGTCGGCACCCTCTACCCTAACGAAGCAGCACAAGCAATTTGGAAACTTCGTGAAGGGAGGTAAGGGTGAAAATACCCCAGCGTTTAAACGCGAGAATCAATTCGTCCAGCTTCTAGAATCCGTTCATCCGGAGGATGCTGAGTACGTTCTGAAAATGGTGGCAAAGAAACCACCTTGTCGTTACATAACCAAAAAACTAGTACAGGAGGCATTTCCAAATCTGATAAGCGAGTAATCTTTTCGACAATTAACTATAACTTCTAAGGAGAATTCACAATGTCGAGTCAAGAAAAGCAGTTGAACCAAATTAACGAATTACAAAAGTTCGTGCACGATACCAGACGCCAAGCAATATATTCTCAAGGCAATTCGAATTATCAAACGAAAAGTCTTAATCAGTATTATACGATACTAAATGCGTCTACTCAACAACTTTCTCGATAAGGGGGTGATTATCTCTTCAGGTGCATTTTGTGAGATGCCTGTCGTAGTGATTGAAAAAGATTTGGAATGGATATATTATGCCACAGTATGATTTCAAGAATAAGGAAACCGGAGAGTGCAAGGAATTGTCTCTCCGGATTTCTGAGTACGACCAATGGTTAATTGACAATCCCGAATGGGTGCGTTACTTTCCACCTTCATCAGCACCTAAAATGGTGACGGGTGTTAAGTCAACCATGCGAATAGCAGGAAAGGAATGGGAGAATAAACTAACTGCAATCAAGAAGAATGCAGGGGTACAAAGCACAATAAAGGTTTAGTAGTATGAATTTTTTTAAATGGTTGGGTTCAGGTCCATCGTCGGCCGACCCAGTTGGAGACCCAAATCCTGACGAAGTAACTGTAGCAAATGCATATAAAACAAGGTGGGTATGGTATCATACTATACTTGCTATTGAAATTTTGACAACTAATATTTTGTTGGCAGCTATCTTGGTGGTACTTGCCATCAAGTTATGATAGAACTAATTCGTAAACTATGGTGCAAACCTAAAGTGAAACCGATTATGAACAGAGAAGCAGTATTCGAACAATTAAAGATTGACGAAGGAGTCGTCTATGAGATTTACCTCGACCATCTCAACTATCCCACGTTCGGTGTTGGGCATCTCATCAAGGAAAGTGACGGCGAGTACGGCGCTTCAGTCGGAACGAAAATTTCCCCCGAAAGAGTTAGCGAGGCATTCGACCACGACCTCAACGTCGCAATCTACGAATGTGCTGTACTATACGGAGACGGGTTCCACTGTTGGCCAGATGAGGTACAGCAAATCTTGGTTAACATGATGTTTAACCTAGGTAGACCAAGACTAAGTAAGTTCAAGAACATGTATCTTCATTTACAAAATGAGGATTGGGTGAACGCGGCAGTTGAAGGCCGTGATTCGAAATGGTATCGACAAGTGACAAATCGAGCAGAACGCTTGATGACAAGGTTAGAGAATGTCTAATGTGATTTTTCAATATATGATCGTGAGTGACGCAGTAGATGCTCGCGGTGATATTCCGGGCTGGGACGGTTCGCGTTCTTCCCTCTATAAAGAAGTTGCGGATATATCCCGTACATCATTCGAACAATACGCAAAGAAGATTGGTGCAGAACACGTTTACTCAGATGAACGAGTTGCAACCAAAGGTCATGGTTGTTCTACATCGTTGCTGCATGAATGCGCACGTGTATGGCTAGATCCTATGTTCGATCAATACGACAACCTATTATTCGTTGACACAGACATTGTAGTCAACACTGAAGAAAATATCTTTGATCAGATGGAGTCTGGTGCCGAAGTCTACGGTGTCCTAGAGTCAGACTTCGTTACCGCCAATGGTGGTGGGTACAATTCATGGGATTACAAAGACGATAACTATCGAGACTTCTGTCGCAAGTTCGAGATGCATGACTGTCCTATCGTCCCTGTAATGCCACCTAACCGACCATCTAAACTAACCATTATGAATACAGGGGTGGTCCTGTGGTCCAAGGAGGCGCGTCTACGTGCACGTGAACTGTTCATGGCGTGGGAAGACTGGTGCTACACTGGTGACTTCCATATGTCTATCATGAACGATCAGCCTTACATCTCTGCACAGTTGATGAAACATGAGTTTGATGTAGAGACTATCGACACCACTTGGAATGATTCTCCTCACTATGAGACCGAACAAGAGTTCTTTGATAACGCAAAGTTCTGTCACTACACTGGTGGTGAGTGGAAAGTCGATATGGTAAAGCATTGGAATGACAATCGTTATAAGACTTCCAAATTCACAAGAGCACTATTTCCGTAAATATTTTCAAAATAAGTATTGACAGACCTCTCATATATTGTTATAATATCTATTCAATGTGGGAGGTTTTTTTATGCGAGCAAGTAAACAGTTAGTAGAAGATTTAGTTTATCATTACATCTATCAACACCCTTCTGGCAATCCAGATTGGGGAGGTATTCAAGTCGCCCTTGCTGATTATGGGTTTACTTCAGGTCAAGTGTTTGAGATTTTAAATGATATTAGGCAAGGTGGAACTGGAGATGTCCAGTTTCTAACGGAGGGGTGATGAGAGATAAAGTCATACTAGTAGATTGTGATGGTGTTCTACTAGACTGGATGTACGGATTTAAGCAGTGGATGAAACGCCACGGGTACATCATGAAGAATCCAGACGTATACGACGTAGGTGTCATGTACGGTCTAGAACGTAATGAGAAGCGACGACTCTGTCGCATGTTCAATGAGAGTGCAACTATTCGTAAACTGCCTCCATTGCGAGATGCCATCAAGTATGTTCGAAAGTTACACGAAGAACAAGGTTACGTATTCCACGCAATCACTTCTTTAAGTAACGATGAATACGCACAACACCTACGTACCAAGAATCTGTGTGAGATGTTTGGTCCGACTGTGTTTGAGAAGTACGTCTATCTCGATACAGGCGCAGACAAAGACGAAGAGCTAGAATTCTATCACGGTACTGGATGTATCTGGATAGAAGATAAAGTAGAGAACGCCATCGCTGGTGCAAAGGTTGGTCTTGAGTCACTTGTGATCGAACATGACTATAACACCGATTGTGACTTCCCACGTATGCGTAACTGGAAAGATATATACGAGTACATAACAGGAATTTAATCCCGCTCAAGGTAGCATGTCGGGGGACTTCGGTCCCCCTTTTTTTTATATAAATAACTATTTAATCTGACAATACAGGTGAATGATGAGATATGTAGGTTACAGTGAATTTTATCACGACTCAGGATTTGCTATCATCAATGAAGATGGTACAGTAGAGTTCGCGACTCATGGCGAACGTTACTCCAAAAAGAAAAACGACCCGAATATTCCCGATGTACTCTGGGACATGATAAATGATGATGACCATGTGTCTTTTTATGAAGATCACGGTATCAAGTTTGATATGCGTGGCGGAGTTGATGCAACGGGTAGAACTCCAGAGACGATTCAAAAATCTGAGGCATTCGAGAAGTTTCCTTATCCAGAAGCGTCAGTCTACGACGCACACCATCTACACCACGAGTCACACTGCGCCTCTGCGTTCTACACGCGTCCGTGGGATTCATCTGAAGATACTGTCCTAGTCTCTATCGATGGTGTTGGTGAGTTGCAGACCGCCTGCATCATGGATCACAAGTTCAATCTAATCAAAGAATGGCACTACCCTAAGTCGGTAGGTCTAGTCTATACCCTCACAACTAAGTTCCTAGGTCTACGTCCACTCGAAGATGAGTACGTGGTAATGGGGTTGTCTGCGTACCATGAAACGTGTCCTAAGTCAAGCGCAATCACCGATTGGTTGATTCGATGGTACGAAAACCTGTCTGACATCGCTCCGGAAGTTTCTCTAGGTATTGCAGTAGGCGCCCCAGAATCTAAACGTGAACAAGATCGTAAAAAGTTCCGGCGAGAATTCAAACGACGTATTCTATCTGTAGAAGATAAAGTCGCTGCACGAGCAACCCAAGACTTTGCTGATTATGCGATCATGGGTATAATGCGCGAAGCGTCTAAATACGGTAATAAGTTATGTTATTCTGGTGGGTGTGCACAAAACGTTGTGATCAACTCCAGATTATTTGAACTGTTTGATGAGGTACATATTGCAGTATCTCCGACCGACGCGGGGTCTGGTTTGGGGACAGCAGCCCGATCATGGGCAAAGGCAACCGGAAAAGACAAATTAATATGGAGTCCTTATGCGGGGCATAATATCGAAAGGGATGTTAATCCTAGCAGTATCGTCGATCATTTACTTGAACATCGCTATTGTGGAATTGCTAGTGGACGGGCTGAGTTCGGTCCTCGTGCTCTTGGCAACCGCTCCCTTATTGCTGATGTAAGATACGACGTACAAGACACTGTTAACACAATTAAAAGACGACAGAAGTATCGTCCGTTCGCACCTGCTATCCTAGAGGAATATGCGGAGGAATACTTCGACGGACCAATGAATGAGCATATGCAGTTCACCTCATGGGCAAAGCATGACTATGCCCCAGTAACACACGTAGACGGAACTGCACGTGTTCAAATCGTGAAGAAGGATTGCGAATCAATCTTTCGAAAGGTAATTGAAGAATACCATGATAGAACTGGTGTTCCGATGTTACTAAATACCAGTCTCAACATAAGAGGGCGGCCAATGGTTAATGACGAACTAGACGCCCAATTATGGGAGCAAAAGTACGAAGTGAAAGTGTTCTGATATGGGACATCTACGGGAGATAGGTCTGAATTATTTTGAACATTTGTACAGAGCGTGGTCACTTGCGTTCGTTTGCATAGTTCATGGCCTATTTCCTAATATTTGGGAACACAAGGCAAAAGATATAATAAATGGTGACCCGCAAGATTTCAAGGTGAAGTGATGGCAGACCTAGACATATATGGTAACCCTATTGGAACAGTATATGAGGACGACATATGTCCACCCGACCTTGTATGCATTCCTATGGAAACATGGGAAAGTTTAGTAGATGAAAACCAGTTAGCATGGGATTCCGTAAATAACACAGTCGCACGACAAAGTGATGCACAGGCGGTTGCCGAATTTACATGGCAGGTTCTATTTCTATCTCCTTGGGAACTTGCATATATAGCATTACCAATGAGCGTATTAGCATTTTATGGATTGACCATATATGCAATATTTAAATGGTTACAAAAGAGGTTTAGGTAATTAACATGTTTTCAGAACAAACAGTAGTCACACCAACTCCAGAAGCAAAACCATTCAAACAGAAGATTGAGCTTGAAGTAGAATTCGATACGTCGAACAAAGAAGTCAAAGCAAGTAAGTTTGAAGGGTTGTTACAGTTCGCGGATGTAATCGATGCATATCGACTTTTCCCGCGAGCATTCATTGGTACCTATCTGTACCTACTCATCGAAGTCACTCAGTGGTTCATGACGATACCTGAACCAAATGCATCACAGGCAGGTCTTATATCTGTAGTGGTTGGTGCGGGTGCTGCATGGTTCGGTCTATACACATCTACAGGTTCGGCACGTAAAGTCAAGAGTATTAAGACTAGTTAATGAAAATTTTATTAATTGCATTAACTGAGACATATGAGACTCTTTTGCCTGCGATAAAAGAAAAGAACTATGAGTATAAATTAATAACTCAACACAGTTGCCCTGACCGCAACGTGTATTATGGAGGAAAGGGAGTAGTAAGGTGGGTACAAGAAGAAATAAGAAAATTTGCACCGGACGTAGTGGTAAACAATATGGCTGGACTTTTACTACCCCCGTCTAATAGTTACACTTATTTTGGAAACACGATTGCGAGTTCAAGGTTAGAGATGCAGAAGTGGGAGACCCGACAACAAGCAGAGGCCTTGGGTTTTGATTTTCTTTTTCCACCAGTAGTCTTGGAATGTAACCTAGATGAAATGGTTTACTTCCCTTATAAAACATTCCTTAAATCAAAAGGAAACGATACTTTCTGTCAAGCTTGGAAAGTAACACCGGACACTGACTTAAAATATCATAATGCCACATTACAACATGATGAAGGTATTAAGTGTCCAGCATTTGTCGAGAAGGCAGTAGATTTTGAAGTGGAGGGTTATTGTCAGTTTAGGATAACTAACGGAACTTATGACATCAATTCTATACAAGGAATTTACGGAGACGGAGGCGGATACAAACAACTCGTAGACTGTTCCGATTGGAAAAAAGATACGTGTACTATTGATATCCCTCGAAAACATCGTGACGCCATAGAAAAGGTGTGTGGTGAATGGTTAGAATATGCCTCAAGTTTAGGTGGAAGTTACGAAGGAAATATCGGTACCGGCGTCACCAGCGACTCAGAGGTTTACTGGTTCGAACATAATTCAAGGCAAAGTATGTATTCAACGTTTCAAGGTGATGTTGATGATTGGTTAAACTCATTCGTCACTAACTCAGACGAAAACTTTTGGGTATTCTTAAATGAAGACTACCAAGGTCCTGAGATAAAGTAATGGCATCCGAACTCGTGACCTGGCGCGGTACCCCAGGCGTCGGTGATTTTATGTGGGCACTTAATTCGTGTCACAGATATGCAGCCGACCACGATATCGATAAGATTAATCTGGAACTACATTGGGAACATGGACCAAAATATCTTCATCACTTCGAAGATCCAGAAACGATCATCGAGCGATGTGACTATATACACAACTTCTATCACCAGAAAGAACGTGTAGAAATACATCACATCTTCAATGCTCAAGGTCGATACAAACACTGGAAGTTTAATGATGATGTTGTTTTAGAATCAAACGGTGAACGTAGGATTGCAGCGATAAATGCACACGGACACAAGGCTCGTTTTGAGTTTGAGTCGGGACATTATACCGATGCTGTTGGAGGGGATGCTCCATGTAATGATTGGATATTCCGACAGGACGCATTTCAAGACTATGACCCAGATCGAATCGTATTCTGGCGTCCTACATGGAATGCAGAGAAACCTAGGACGTGGAAACGAATCTTTGACAACTCTGACTGGGACCATTTAATCAACCACTTCAGAAGTCTTGGTTTCAACATGCACGAGTTATCATATCGTACGCCTGCGTCTGAGGCAATGCATCTAATATCCACATCACGGATGGTGATTTGTTACGACGGTATTTGGCATTATGTCGCGAAGAACTTTGCCCGACCACTTGCAGTAATCAGTGGTGAAGGCGTGACTAAATACCATACACCGAATGCGTTAAGACTCAATCCAGAAGTATCAAAAGAAGAAATGGGAGTCTGGTGGTGGATAGAAAATATAGAAGAATTGCTACATCAAACTAAACGAAAATCAGTAGAGTATGAAGAGAGGATGAAGACTTATTATGGAAATGACTAGAGAAACATTTCAAATTGACCGTGCAGTAATTGAGGTAGCGGGGGGATGTAACTACTCGTGTTCCATGTGTCCACAAGACTTACGAGAAGGTGGGCGACATAAAGGGTTCCGTCGTATCATGAAACTCGATGAGTTCGAAGGATACGTTGCGGACTGTGCTCAGTACGGATTAAATGTTGTCAACCTAGACGGTTCTGGTGAGGCGACGATGGCAAAAAACCTACCTGAATATATCAAGGTAGTGAAGAAGTATGGAGCAAAATGTTTCATCTTCTCTAACGGATTCAAGATGCAGGGCAAATACATGCGCGACTGTGTCGATGCTGGCCTGGACTTCTATCGGTTTTCATTCATTGGTGCAGACGAACAAGACTACACCAAGTGGATGTACAATGCTGTGGGTGGACACTACGCACAGATTAGACGTAACATCGAAGAGATGGTTGCGTATGTAAAAGAGTCTGGTTCAGAATGCGTGATATCAACCTATCACCTAATAACAGACAACGACAATATCGACCAAGAACTAGACAAGTATAAGACATTGGTTGATGAGTTAGGCGTCAAGACTGAAATATGGAAAATGCACAACTGGTCCGGTGTTCAAGATATCACCGAATCTGGTGTACGTGAAGGTAAGAAAAAGACTTGTGGACGACCGTTCTCTCCAGACGTAGTGATACGTGCTGGTGGTCTAGACAAGAAAACGGGTGCAGTGCACCCATGTTGTCAAGTTTTAGGACGGGACGAAGAAGCAGTATTAGGTCACGCCTCAGAGAACAACATACTAGATATATTCTTTGGAGAAGAGTATGAGACTTTACGTGAGCAACACCGTACCGAAGACTACCCAGATTTCTGTAAGAGCTGTGACTTTTTGGTAGATGATCCTGAAGTATTAGTATATACAAACCACGAACGTGATCTTATGAAGATGCACGGAACTAATTTTACACTTAACGATTATAGGGACTAACTATGTTCAATTTCTCAAAACTATCTTTTTATGTAATGATGGCAAAGACTTGGTTGCAAGCGCGATTAGGCGAAAGAACCACGTACGACGGTGTGATTATCGTTGCACTTTGTGCCAGTTATATTCTATTTGATTCAATCATTACTCTAGGTGCATACGCTGGTGTTCTGTACGGCCTATGGACAATGTGGCAACAACAAAAATAATTTAAATAAACCGACTCTTTAGAGAGTCGGAATTTATAAATAATAGGACTTATTCCGTATTTGACTGGCCAGTCCAGCGATTTACTCTTCGCACGTGCGGATAAGGATAATTCTAAAGAATCCATAAGGAATAATAAAATGCCAAACCCAATTAGTATTGTAACGCTAAACGATCATTATATGGTCGGTAGTGCTGCATCCGGTCATGACTTTGTTCAAAATATGTACGGTATGTACATTCGTTATGAGCAAGAACTAAAAACCCACGACTCAAACCTTTCAATTTCAAACTCTGCCTATGAGCATATCTTCAAGCCACTGATACATACTTCTCTGGGTCACAAACCAGACGGAGATACACTGACTGCTGATCTTATTATAGAAGGTCAAGAGACTGCGGCGGTTGCAACAAACCAACTTCTAAAAATTACTAGAGACTACAAAGATGTATTAGTATCTCTATGGAAAACTTGGGAACCAGAATCATCATGGGATGAATTCCGTGACGGTCCTCTAGGTTTCGAATTGATTTCAGCATACGAAGCAGATTCATCTAAGTTCGTATATGATGTAGAAATGTCATACGAAGAGCTAGTTCAATCACCTCACACTCAATTGACTGAATTAGTTAACCACCTATTACCACGTCAAGATAATCAAGAACTAGAAAGTTTTGGTGAGCCAAAGAGAGAAATTTCTCTAGGTTGTATCGATATGGTTGTAGATAATTCTGAAGTCCGTAGTCTACGTGACGGAGTAAGCGAAGGTCTTCTAGATTCTGTTGGCGTACACAAGCAATTCTTGGCGCCAGAAGAAATCGAAGAAGTAAACGAGTTTATTGCAAGCTTGTAATACGCACTTAGTTTAATGATATATAAAGACGGGACAGGAAACTTTCCCGTCTTTTTTTTTGGAGGATGAGATATGTTGAGTGGGATATTAGGTTCGCTTCTAGGGTTTGGTAGTTCGGTTGTACCGGCAATCACTGATCACTTTCAGTCCAAACGTAATCAAGAATTCGAACTAAAGAAAATGGAAAAGATGGCAGAACTCACTTCGGCGGGTTATGACCATGAAATAAAACGGTTTCAGGAAATGGGTCTTCATGAAGAACAGAAGGCACTACTGGAACATGATACAACAATAGCACAAGGGACAGGGTTCATATCCGGACTACAAAAGTCTGTGAGGCCCGTGATTACCTATTGCTTCTTTTTCCTGTTTGCGATGATAGAGTTTTCTCTATTACAGGATGCACTAAGTAATGGTACACCTCTATCAGAGGCATTAAATACATTGTGGGACGATGATACCAAAGCAATCTTTGCAGCCATAATGGCATTCTGGTTTGGTTCTCGTGCAGTAGAAAAGGCAAGAGTAGGAACTAAAGGATGAATTTACGAGAAAGAATGATTGATGCGACCATCGCACACGTGCAGGGTAAGATTGCTTACCATAAAGCGAATGTTGAGATTTATTTAACCAATCCAGCTGGTATCGGAGAACACCCCGATGTCATGGAGTCGCTTGTTTCTGAAATGAAAGAGATTGCGGAATATCAGGACATTCTTGATGTCGCGCAGAATATTCCTAGATAGAAGGTGGGTGATGTATAACTATGAAGCAACAATACGTAGATGGGTGGACGGCGATACCGTCGACGTTGATATTGACCTTGGTTTTGGTCTCATTTACGCTAACCAGCGCCTGCGCCTTTTTGGTATTGATGCTTACGAGTCACGTACTAGAGACCTTGATGAAAAGAAAAAGGGTCTTGCAGCAACAGATTATGTCAATAAGATGGCTCCGGTAGGTACCAAGGTAACGGTCATTACCCACAAAGAAGGTAAGTATGGTCGTATCCTCGCAGAAGTATTTATTGAAACTGGTTACAATGAGTGGAAATGTATAAATACATTACTAACGGAGGAAGGTCATGCTACGAGATACCCTAGCTAAAATCATAATCGGTTTCACGGTACTATTATTAGTATCATGCGAACCATCGCCTAATAAGAAAATATCAGGAACAATGGATAACAGCGGAGTTCAATTCCCTGTGACGGTGTATACGTTCCAGACTCAAAGAGAATATGACAAAGCGGTAAAGGACATCAAGACTCACAACGAACCTTCACTAGGATATTCTCGCTGGTGGAAAAGCAAAGAATCGGGTGAAATGTCTAGATGCGAAATCTATGTCGTTGTACCTAATAGTATCGATGATGATCATATGGATACTTGGGGTCATGAACTTGCGCATTGTGTATATGGAAGATACCACAGAGAACCAGTTGGCGCAAAAGTAAAATGAGAAGAGTTAATGTATTGGGTAACGGCGAGAATGCCGACCTCTTTGAAAGAGGAACGCCAGGCGAACTTGTCGTCTGCAACATGCCACCCATGAATTTACCTAAAAATGAAGTCTATGCTTCATGTATGGTTGACTTCAAAATGATGGAGGCACTAGAGAAAGGGGAGGTCTCACTAGACCAATACGACTGGATTCTAGGTACGCGACCACGTCGATGGATGGAAAAGAGTCCTACCTTCTATCTAAAATACTCTCCGAATATCCGTGGGTTCCATACACACGTTCCCCCATATGCACAACTACCTGGCCATAAACTATCGGAAGCAGCATCAAACTATTCTTGTGGTCACATGGCAGTGGACTATGCATGTCGTGTAATGAAAGCAACTGAAATCCATATGTATGGTTTTGATGCGATGTTCGATATGACCATAGACAGTTTCACAGACAACTTCATAAAGTCTAACAGGTCTGCTCTGAACGTACACCGCATGGCAAGTAACTGGAGACCTATCTGGTCATTCTTCTTTAGAGAGTTCAGTAATACCAAATTTGTAATACATCACAACCATGCAGGGATTAAGTTCATCCTGCCTGAAAATGCATCTGTCGAAGTGGGATCGGTAATTGATGATTAAAGAGTTTCTATTGAATTGCGCACAAACAGTAAAAGAGTTCGTAGCGGACACCGCAATTGATTTTAAAATCGTATGGGGGTATAGGCCCAACGTGTTAATATGGTGTGCAATCTTCGGATTGATACTTTACTGGATATAAAAAAAGGGACCTTTCGGTCCCTTCTTCGTTTTCTTACTGTCGGGTAAGTTCCTTAGAATACTTTAACCATGCTGTGCATGATGTCGCATTCTTCCGGGCGGCCTGATGACATTTGGTTATCCCACGTTGAACGTAGAGCAAACGCAGTGTCGACCATTGTCTTGCTGTCTTTTTCTTCACCATTAAACCATTTAACTGCGGAAGGTGCACCGTAGTAAATGTCAACCATATCAAATTCTGGGGTGCACATAGGTGCAAATATCTCACGGACTTGATCTTCTTCGAACCCAACTTCTTGATCTTGCATAGGTACGCCAAGGAATACGACTGCGTCGAATTTCTCGTGTTCACCTTCTAGAGTCCAAGAGGTTTGTCCGTGCTTGTATTGATGCGAGCATAAAGAAACAAACTGACTATTAAAGACATTATACATCTGGTGCATTGCGCCTTTATGCTTATTTTCTGGTGGTCGGGCGACTGTGAATTCACAATCATAGTCAAACATGGACATCATAGTCGGAATAGACTGAGCTACAATGTTCAGGTCTGGAAAAGTACTCATCCCATTACGTTCTGGTGGCATCAAATCAATCATGCGACCAGCGAATTCGTCAAGCATCCAGTTAGACTGGCCAGAGTTAAAATGACCGACAAATAGGATGTTCTTATATCCACGTGACATTAGAGCATTACAGAACATTGGTCCGCGAGAGATCATCTCTTCGGATACGTTTAGTTCTGAAGACTTGTGTCGTAGATACTTACCGCTTCCAACAGTTACCCTATTGAAAACAGCGTTTAACGAACGTGCAAAATCCTCTTTCTCTTCGGCAGTAACGTGAGTTTGTGTACCATCACTCAGTAGGATGGTTTCTAATTTTGGATTAAAAAACATTGGTTAGGATCCCTTATAGATGTTTTGAATGTGTGTTTCGAATTCCTCGATCTTCTCCAAACGATTTGGCCACAGTATGTACTCCTTCTCAGGATTCATCTTGAGGTTAGTCAAGAGTGGTTGTATCGCATTGTACAAATTATCAAGGCGTGTTAGGTAGTCATCCACAGCATCAGATGCATTCTCTAGCTGTTGAACAGCATCGAGTTCTGATTCGTCTACTGCGGTGAAACCGAAATCAAATAGTTCTTTCATACAGTTATTTATACTCTTTTGACTCTCCATATAAATAAAAAAAGTATTATTCAATGGATGAAAAATATGTTAGACTTATTAAACAAGGAAGAGCACGTCGCTCATTTGAACGAGACGTGGAAGTATGTATACGATAGTGAAAGACATGGGTTTGATCGATGGGTCATCCTAAAGGAACCACCGTACGAGGGAGACTGTGAAGACTACGCCATTACGCTACTATGGTTGATGAGTGGTAAATCAATGATCAACTTCTGGATCAATGTCATCACAATGCAAGTACAGTTGCGTAGAGTCATCACCAAGAAAGGCGAAGGTCACGTTGTTCTACGGATAGGAAACCTGTACATTGACAATTGGTCCAAGGCATTCGTACCGTGGGAAACTATGGAAAGAGCAGGACACAAGAAGTTTCTGTGGATGTATGACCCGCTACTTGTTATCTGGAAGATGTCAAAATCATCACTGCTACAGAGAAAACAATTAATTTCTAAAAAAGATTGACAGATGCCGTTTTTTCGTATATAATATCTTAACTCAATAGGGGATATACTATATGAATATTTTTAGATTAGATGATGATCCAGTGATATCTGCACAGATGATGTGTGACAAGCATGTAGTCAAGATGGTTACCGAGTACGGTCAGCTACTCTCGACTGCGCATCGGGTTCTTGACGGGTCTGTCGAACGTCGACCTTCCAAGTCCGGAAAACGTATGGTAGACCATTATATAGTCGATGGCGAAGCACGTGAGAATATGCTATACAAAGTTGCACACAAAAACCACCCATCTGCTATATGGTGTCGTGAGAACAACAAGAATTACCGATGGTTGTACGATCACTTTGTCGCATGTGCAAAAGAGTACACTCACCGATACGGGCGCATCCATGCTACCTATGAGAAGTTGTCTGGACTTCTGTGGTTCTCTCCACGTAATATCAATCAGGTAGGACCAGAGACGGTCATGCCACAATGTATGCCAGACCACTGTAAGGAGACTGTCGTTACCGAAGGGTACCGCAAGTATTACCGTGAAGAGAAAAAGTACTTTGCCAAGTGGACTAACCGCGAGGTTCCTGAGTGGTTCCTAGAGAGATAAGTGTTTGGGTACTACGTATCTTATTGATACTTTGGTTAGGGTTTGCCCAGAAGGCAGATGATGACCTGTTCGGTGTACTTACTAGTATTCGAAGATTTGATGAATGTAAAAGGATTGTACACTTGACAGCACCCTAGAATGTGTCGTATAATACACATTGTATATTTAATGAAACAACTTGAGAGTTATATTATGATGGATTATGAACAAGGACTAGGATATGCTTTGTCCTTTGCCAAAGAAACCCCTTTCGATGATGATGAGGGTGTGATCAACTCGATCTTAGAAAGTGTAAGTAAACATCGTCTACCAGAGAGTTCTTACTCTCCTTGGGAGAAGCTCGATTCTCTACTTGATGAAGAGAAGATATTGCGTACTAGCAAAACCCCTTGGGAAAGTGCTTGTAAGTTATATTCCTATCGTTACAATGTACGCATCCCTGATTCCATCATCTATGGTGATAAGAAAGCGAAACGAGCGTTGAATAACTTTTTAAAAGAAAATGAAATAGCGGCAGAGTTATTATGATACACGGTTCAATGCGACATACTACTACTGGTAGAAAGAAGACGTACAATGCTTGGTCTACCAAGAAGAAACCTACCCCCACATTCCAGCCTATGGAAGTAAAGAGTGAACCTTATCGAAGGGAGACTCCAGTTTATAAATCTCACGATTCGGGTACTTTCAGTACCGAAAAGAAAGAAATAATGAACTACACCGGAACCCTAGTCAAGGGTATCGGCACTATGCACAAGTCCAATGCAATCCCCGTGATTGATGAACAACAGATGAAAGACCTTGCGAGTATGCGAAGATAATGAGTAAAAGTTCTATTGAAGAAGACCAGCGCGTAGCAAAGGTTGAAAGTCAAATCAGTCCGGAAGTCAAACAGGAGTTTGCCGGTAGTACGATGTCCAAAGCAGGAAGACTTGCTATGGAACTTAATGTCGAGCGTAAACGTCTCAAACAAGAGATGGAAGAACTGCAACTAGAAGTCGAAGATCTGAAACCAGCAACACCGACGGGTACCATTGATAGTTATGTCAAGTGGGGTGCTACTGTACTTGGTGTGGTTGGAGTGTTCACCATGAGTGCAGGATTCAGTATCGCGGGACAGATATGCTATGCGTCTGCTGCTACTGCATGGGTTTATGTTGGTCATTGTTGGAATGACAAAGCAATCATGATAGGGAGTGCTATCTCAGGTACAGCAGTACTAATGAACCTAGTAGACACCCTAGTGGTAATGTGACTTATTACCTAAAATTAGTCACGATTAAGTGTTGACTTTCTTTAAAAATTTGGTATAATAGCTACATAAAGTCGAGTTAACAAGGAGATAGAGATGGAACTGGAATACAACTCCCACACACGATACATGAGCGAAGATAACCAGATGTTACTAGACGATTTGTTCGCAGACTGGAGTCTTGAAGATTGCGTCGAGTCTGATCTCGATGAACAGTTTTTCCGTGACTTCCACAGCAGCCAAACTTGTTTGTGTCAAGCAGACAACATGACTACTCGTGAGTTGGGTCAAGAGTTACGCCCCCTTTTGCGATTCCGCACCACTGGCGATGAAGTTTGGTAAATTAATTTAGCATAATGCCTTGACATGTTGTAAAAACATGTGGTATAATGTTTACATTGAATTGATAAAGAGAGAGTTGATTATGTACTACGTTATGAAAAACTACAAAAACATGAGAGCGGCAGGTCCGTTCGAGACTCGCCAAGATGCATATGACCATATGGAGTCATATCCAAACCCATCTGCTTTGTATGTTTCTAGTGCGCGTGAGTTCACTAATCGTTCTGACTACGCTGAAGTAGGCGAGACCATCCAGTTTACAAATGGTAAAGGTGTTCAAGAAGGTGAGGTGATGTTTGTTCACCGTGACTTGCCTACGGGCGATCCACTACGTAACGCTGACTACTACAGCATTGCGACTGGTCCTAATCCAATGGACCGTCACTATCTTAACAGCAACATGATGAAGATGATGAAGGTCGTCAACATTTCTGCTGGTCAACAACTCGCGATGGAGTTTTAATATGAATATCATAAGTCTTGAAGAAGCGTGTCGTTTCCTGTGGCGCGAAGAGATAACCGATTGGGGTGAGGAAAATATCACCAACCACATCTACGTGAGTAAAGGTACAGACCTTGTCGGTTACGTACCACGTCGTACTGGAGTTTTCCAGCTCTTTAATACGCCTAAGAAATCTTGGTCTACTAAAGGACGTAAGTTTAAGAAATTAAACAAGAAACAAATTAAGGAAATAATTGAGCAAAACACTTGACATGTTATAGAAACATGTGTTACTATAGCTACATAAATTAATAGTAAGAGATTATTTATTATGACCATTTTATTTGATAGTTTAGTCAGAGAAGTTGATGTTGGTGCGGTTTTAACAAAATTCACCGACATCTCACCGAACAACCAATTCAAGTATGAGAACGGTATCCGTATTCGCGAACGCCGTATCCTTACAGTGCGTGAGTACCTTGCACTGATTCACTTTGGATATGTGATAAAGTCTATTAAGACTAATCGCCCAGATGTGAACAAGGTGACTAAGAAGCAAGGTATCACAGAGACCTTCTTCACGGGTAATGACTTACCTAATCTTGCGGTATCTGTTTACTCAACACCTGACGGTGAACTGCGTTTACAAATACGTGTTACTGACGGTGGTCACCGCAGCCGAACTTTCTCTGAGTTCGTGAGTAACCAGTTCGTGTTGTCTAATCAGGCATACTTTGTCAATGACCACGGTGGTGAGACAACTATCGCTAGTATGACTGCTGAAGAAATTCTGGAGGCGTATCCTGCTGCGTTTAACCGTTGGTTAGAGGAAGAACTGCTATTCACTGTTTATCACAACTCTACACCAAACATGGATGCGATTGAGACGCGTAACCGTAATGCTGGTTCAAACCACTCACGTGCGGAGCATCGCAATACACTAGATGAGAATGTTATCGCAGAGGCGGTTCGTAACACATCGCGCCTAATCGATGAGCAAGACACTGTTCCACATCGATTGTTTCTTGATTCGAAATTCATTGGTTTCGCGCCGGGTCGCTTGAAGTATGACATTGTGACCTCTCGCTTGTTGAAGATGAACATTAACGGTGATGCCGCAGCTGCGTGTGGCGACGATGAGCTTGATGAAATGTTTGAGCAAGGTTCTATTATCGATTCAGGTAAGTATACCGTCCGCGAGAAGCGCGTGTTTGAGAATGCACTCAAGTCGAGTATAAAGATGTTAGATATTATCGCAAGTATTTACGATGAGTATCCATCGACTAAGATCAAGGCTGCAAAGCGTAACGAAGGTAGCTTCACTGCGCTCACCCGATTCTTGATGAGTATTGACACTGCTTTGCGATCAGAGCAAAAAAACTTTGTGGTGAGAGATCCAAAGGCATTCGCCCGTGCGTGGGTTTACATGTTGGAGGAAATCAAGAGCGACAACACCTTGGGTGCGTGGATCAAGGACAGCAGCGATGAGTGGACTATTTCTGCTGCATTCAGTAAGTACTTGGGTGTGCACAATCACTTGAGTAAGACACGATTCACAATCTCTCAGATGATGACACGATTTGCTGGTCGTTACGAAGAGTTCGGTATTGTGGTATTAGATGGTCTCCGTACGTTCAGTGACCAAGATATCCACAATCGTTATGTTGAAGTCAATCGTCAGTGCGAATCTTGTTCAGTTCCTTTAGAGGCAAACGAAGTTCAAGGTGACCACGATATCCCTCACTCTTGGGGAGTCGATGTGGGTGGTGTTACTACTCCCGATAACTTGCGTATATTATGCGGTTCATGTAACAATGAGAAGTCTAACAAGTACACTTTTGATGAGTACCTGTCCTTTCGCGCAGAACGTGAAACGTTACTTGAAGTCGCCGCATAAGTAGATGCATGATACGAGACTTTATTACTGATCACATCGATACTCACGTAACAGACGACACTGTCGGACTACTACTGTCCGGCGGTGTCGATTCTATATCTGTAGGTATCAGCGCACAGGATGCTGGACGCAAGGTCCACGCATACAGTTTCACTCTGGACAATCATGAGTCCTATGACTTTGTCAAGGCACGTGACGTAGCAGATACTATGGGGTGGGAATTCACTCCGGTCATCATACCAACCGCAAACATCAAACAAGACTTCCAACGACTGGTCGAACTAGGTTGTCGTAAAAAGTCTGAGTTCGAGGCAGCCGCATATCCTTTTCTTTATGTTTATGACGCCATGGTCGAAAAGTATTCGGTCACTGGATGGGTCGCAGATGCATACTTTGGTGCGTCTCGTAAAGCAACCCAACGGTACTCTTCTTTTAAAAAGAAGCGTAACTATGTGAAGTGGTGTAAAGAGAGTGGAGACAAACGCGTCAACTGGAATGAGTTCCGTGAAGCGTATCTCAATGGACACTGTGCTGGTATTGCGACCCACAACAAAGTTGCGGAGATGTACGGTAAGATCCATATTGCTCCGTGGGGTGACCAACGAGTCCGTGACTATCTTATGCAGTTCTCATGGCAAGAACTGAACACGCCACACCAGAAGAACATCATACGCGAAGAGTACGAGATCGAAAAACTCTTTGGTAATGTAAAACCTCACATCAATTTACAGTTGGGTTCTCAAATAGACAAACTGTTCGAGTCATTGTTGCTCGATACCCAGATCAACTGGAAACGTCGGAACAGGGTCATGGACCTATGTCGCGATCACTATCAACAAACCTTTGTGTCCGACCTATCTGATTTTATCACTTGACAGACAATGCTATATACTGTATAATGTCTGTTAATAAATGAAGGTATATTATGAGTTATAACCCGTACAATTTACAAGATGTCTATGACGCGGCATCCCAGAAAAAGTTCAAAGTCGTTTCTACGTTCGCGGGGGGCGGTGGATCTTCTACAGGTTACCGCCTTGCGGGTGCGGACATTCTCGCCATCAATGAGTTTGTAGAAGAGGCACGAGTCACCTACAAAGAAAACTATCCCGACACACCTATCGTCCCGAACGACATCAAAGAACTAACAGGTCAAGACTTTCTGGACCTTGTTGGTCTTGAGAAGGGTGAGTTGGATATCCTCGACGGTTCGCCTCCATGCTCTGCATTCTCTGTCGCGGGTAAACTGTCTCATTCATCTGACGGTAAACACTCTGACGGGTGGGGACAGACTAAGTCCTACAGCGATGGTAAGATTGTAGAGAACATCGAAGATCTGTTCTTTGAGTTCCTACGTGTGGCAAACGAGATTCAACCCAAAGTCATCGTTGCAGAGAATGTTAAAGGTCTCACGATCGGTGAGGCAAAAGAGTACTACAATCGTATCCTCAATGAGTTCGAGAACATTGGGTATGAAGTGGTATCCGAAGTCATGGACTCTCGCTACTATGGTGTATCCCAGACGCGTAGTCGTGTCATCTTTATTGCAGTACGCCAAGACGTTGCGGATGAAGTGGGACTAAACTTCTTGACCATGAATCACTTGTTTCCAGAACCAGCAAGAACCGCCATACCACTCAAGGATGCTTTAGTCGATCTGGAGTATGACGAAGAAGAAGTTAAGTATCTGACGGAGAAGTTTGAGAGAACCGCGTACTGGAAAGACACTGGATCTCTAATGCCAACGTTCCCCGATAAAGTTTTGACTGGTGGTGATTATCATCCCAAGGGTCATCACTTCAACCTCAAGCGTGTGTCTCTAGAGGCGCCTGCACCTACATTGACTGCAATGGGTAACGGGGATACAACCGCTGGTGCATTTCATTGGTCTGAGTCTCGCAAGTTGACACTAGGGGAATTAAAGCGTATAATGTCACTTCCCGATGACTTTAAACTGACGGGTAAATGGAATCAGAAGGCAGAGCGTATCGGTCGTATGGTTCCACCATTGATGATGAAACAGATTGCTGAGTCAGTCTATGAGAACGTATTGAAGGTGTACAATGAAAGATAGAGAGAGTTATAACAAACCAGACTTTAGTTTTGCCCACCGTGAGGAAGGATTCGATAATCACATCGAGAACTCTATTCGCGGGTACAGCAATCTACATCACGATGTCATAAAGTTATCCGAATACTTTGTCGAGGATCTAACTGACGTTGTCGACATCGGTTGTTCGACGGGCAAGACCATCTATGAGATGATGAAACAGAACAATCGATTCGCACCTCTGGCGCACTACTCAGGTATCGAGTATGCGGAAGGATTTGTTGACAACATGAACTCTCGCCACAAGCAGATTGATAATGAGGGTCTGGGTGATGTAGACTTCCATAATATGGATGTGCGTAACGCAACGTTCGCTAACTGTTCTCTCGTCACCTCTCTATTCACTCTACAGTTCATGCCACCACGTTCGCGACGTGACTTAGTGAAGAAGATATATGCTGGTTTAAACACAGGTGGTGCATTCATATTTGCAGAGAAGACTATGGCGAGAGATGCTCGTCTCCAAGAAATCATGACGTTTCAGTTCTATGATCACAAGTCTAAAAACTTCGAAGCAGAAGACTTGTTATCTAAGGAACGTGAACTCCGTTCTATGATGAAGTGTTCAACTTGGAATGATCTACATTCACTCTGCATGACTGCGGGATTCTGTGCCACCAAGATTCAACCCTTCTGGCAGAACCATCTCTTTGTGGGTGCCATCGCCATAAAATAATTTAAATAATTTAGCATAATGCCTTGACATGTTGTAGAAACATGTGGTACAATAGCTACATAAAGTCGAGTTGAAAGAGGTTTTTATGGGTTATCGAGTTTTAAACATCACTCCAGAGTTTCGCGCTCAGTACGTTGAACGTGAAGGTCTTGAAGGTCCATTCTTTTATGATGGTCAACGTGCTTTGTATTATGATGCACGTGAAGGTGCCTACCTTAATCCTACCACTGACATGTACTTGACTTACGATGAGTATCAAGAGGAGTATGCGTAATGAGTCAGTTAACTGAGTTTGTTTTTGGTCAAGTTGTGATTTGGGGTTTCATTTATTCTGGAATGATGCTCGCGGCTGGTCACCCAGTCGAACCCTACGTCTACTAAGGAATTTATTATGAGTAATACTTTTGATCGAATCTTTGCAGAGTTGGTACCTAACGAAGGCAAGTGTGACACTGTCGCTGGTGAGATGATCCGCTCGGCCGGTCGTCTGCAATACGACTTCTACAACAACGGTATGGGTAACAATACGTCCGGTGCCCTAAAGTTCCTACGCGAGAAAAGCGCGATCGATAAGGAGTTGTTTGAGTGCGTCCTACCCTACACGACGGGTCGACTCTATGAAGGTAAGTATGAGAACGACTTTTTCCATGTTGCCATAGATCGCATTGTGGAGATGACCACCAAGATGGTCACTTTCAATCCTCAGTTGATGGTGATGGAAAACGCCGAAGACATGTTCGACTACTCCGATGAAGATCTCGATGAGACATGTCAAGAGTGTTCGGGTTATGGGTATGACGATTACGAGGACGAAGACTGCTACATGTGTGGCGGTACTGGAATAACTTAATATAGGAAACTGTTATGATTAAATTTCTAAACTTTGTAGTTACAAGTTGGCGGTCCATCATGGATCTCCGTTTCAATCCACTTAGGTTCATCAATGAACCTGTTCTGCAATCTTACCTCATGATAGTGTTGTTTACTATGTGGAGTGCGTTCTTCGGTCTTATTGCCATGTTTTACTTCGGATGGTTTGGTTACAGTATTCCGGTGAGCATCATTGTCCACATGTCAATACTTGTACCCGTGGTCATAACCAATGGCGTGTTCTTGGATGCGGAAAGAACTAACGCTCCATGGCTAGAAGACTTTAAACGACGTGAATCCCTCATTGCGTACATGCGCGGTAAGCCAGTCGTTAAGTGGGACATTGATAAAGAAGCATAGTTTTAAAGGGGAGACCGTCTTTCGAAGATTCCGACTGATAGGTACGTGGACGACTCCCCTCTTTTTTTCGTCCCTTATACGAAAAAGTTATATCCTTATGCCAAAAAGTTCTAAAAATAAGCCATTTATTTTGGCTAACGCCCTTGCGTTTTATCTCTTAATATGCTATAATAGCTACATAAATTAATGAAGAGAGATTTGATTATGACTAATGAGAACTGGACAGACAACACAGAAACCAACGAAGACGCTACCTTCCTAACACAGGAAGAGTACGATGTCGCCATGACAGTTATCCCAGTAGACATCAAAGACGTTAAAACTTTCCGTGCCGGTTTCGAACTGGTCGAGTATGAGGCAGGTACCGATCCTTTAGACGGTTTTTGTTTGATGGGTTTCGACGAAGTCGGAATGTTTTGTAAGAACCCTCGCTATGCATTTATAGGAGAAGCCGCATGAATTTAATCGGTCAGAAAGTCGAAGGTAACTGGGGTGCCATGTACCCCATCGCACACGGTCTAATCGATCGTCAAGTTGGTCGCGACAGTGTCGAAATAAAATGGGAAGACGGTTACCGTGAAGAGGTTCGAGTTGATGATATTCATGAGATCGGATACCGTAGTCCTAACGGTTCACCCATTGGTATATTTTTTGGAGAAGTAGCATGATAGATTATATTTCTTGTACTGAAGACGGTTCTGAGATTCGTCTTTACGATGAACACGAGATGCGCCCTGTGTGCGAATCGAACAACGTTGCTGAGTTGGTCAATGCATATTTGAAGTATGGTATTGCTCCTCAAGTGATGGGTTCCTCAGATTGGTTCGAGGCACCGTTTGCGTCTGCTCGCGAGTACACCATGAAGAAAGTCTACAAACTAATCTAGGGAGAGACAATGCCTAAGATCGTTAAACTGAATTATGACCGAAAGGTCCGGTACCTTTACGACAAGGACACCGAAGAGTGCAACCGACTCGCTAATGAAATCATGGACCACTACGGTCAGTTCTTAGAAACTCCACACGGGTGGTGGATGGAAGATATCACTCGTTTCCAAAAGGAGTTGAGAAACTGCGGTCTTTCTGTTAATGAGTTCCTTCGAAAAGAATTTGTGATGCCGAAGAAAACTGCGGTCAAACCCAAAAGGAAGCCGCGTAAAACTGTCGCAGCCAAAAAACCTGCCGTGACCAAAAAGAAAACTCCGGTCAAGAAAAAGACGCCTTCTAAGAGAAAAAAGGTCACATAGGCCCTTGACTCTAATACTCACTGTGGTATAATAGCTACATAAAGTCAAAGAAGGAAGAGAAATGAAGATCAGATGCATTGGATTAACGATTACCACTAATCAAGAGATAGTTAGAGACTTCGAAATCTTAACGTCTAATGAAGATGAGATGGTGACTACATGTGGCCACGTTATAGACATGTGGTCGGGTGATAAAAGTGTAACTTCCTCGAAGGGAAGACGCATAATGCACACAATGTCCTTTGATATAATTTAGAGAGAGATTTATGGGTTATCGAGTTTGGCATGAAAAATACCGTCACTACTACACTGATGCTATCAAAGTGATGGATGAAGAAATCGCATACAAGTATTATCAGTATGTAGTTCGAAAGAATGCTCATGGATGGAAAGATTCTGAGAGGAGCAAGACTTATAATGCAGAATGGAAATTCGAAGCCAACTACCCTCACGTAACAAAAGAACTCACATTGAAAGAATGTCAGTCGTTTGCAAAACGTGTACTAAAATCTAAATTGTGGGAGAATTTCAATCATAAAAATGATCCAGCGATTGGACTGAGATCTGCATGTAAGACTATCCAGATCGAACAGATGAGATCAAACTCTTTGTCAGGTGTCTGTTATGGTGATCTCATTCGATTGAGTGATAGTGGCATGAACAAGTATGTTGTCTTACATGAACTCGCACATGCTGCTGGGTTCAGTAAACATGACTATCGATTCCGTGAGTGTCTGATTCGATTGGTCTCAAGATTTCTAGGTCGAGAGGAAGCTAAGGCATTGAAGAAATGTTTCCGTGAAAAAAAGTTACGAGTTTCCAGACCTATCATCAAATCACCTGAAGCATGGTTGAAAGCAGTTGACCGTGCCCCTATAAAAATTGTCGCATAAGGAGTTAATATGAAAGGTTTGTCTGAAACTGTTTTTAGTCTTGTTGCTGTATCCCTTGCCCTTGTTTATTGTACTGCTGTTATTGATATGCCCGATGTTCATGTTAGCAATATGACTGGAGAGTGTGTCAAGGTTATCAACTATGCTGAGAACGATAGCTACACGTGTGAAGTTCTTCCTACGAAATACAACCATGTGTGGGTGAAGTAATGGAACTGGTTTACGACATAATCGGTTTTGGTTTGTTTGGGTTCCTCGCTTTGCTGTTATACGTCAACCTACACATGGAAGAAGAGAAAGAACTGGGAGAGCGCATACCATTGATGTGGGAAGAGGGTGGTTGGTTAAGAACTTTTTGGAATACCCTTATATCAAATCGGTCTAAGAAATAGCTAAAAAAGTGTTGACTATTATTCAGAATTTGTTATAATAGCTACATAAATTAATGAGAGAGAAATTTGTTATGGCATATGTAAGTCAAGAAGATAAAAAGAAATTAACCCCCGCGATCAAAGCGGTCCTCAAGAAGTACAACATGAAAGGCACTCTTGCCATTCGTCATCACAGCAGTTTGGTGTGTAACATTAAGAGTGGTGCTCTCGATATCATCGGAGCGTTACCTGTCAGTGAGTACGGTCCTCGTGACTACGTTCAGGTCAATCCGTACTGGATTGCTGAAAACTACGACAACGAAGAAGTTGTTGCGTTCTTAACTGAGTTAAAGGCTGCTATGGAAGGGCCTGACTTCTTCTGTGAAGACGACAGCGCGACTGACTACTTCTTCAGAAGTCACTACATCGACATCAACGTCGGGCAGTTCAACAAACCTTATCAGTTGGTGGCATAATATGACTTTTAGACGTTGGTGTAATCTAATGTGGTTCGAGCACTGTGATGAGGTTGAACTCTACACAGGTAAACGTCCAGACTACAAGGCAAAGGATTACTTTGCAAAATACAAGTGGTTTCTGAAACGTGAATATTTACATGCAATTGCTAAAAAAAATTAAGCAAAGCCCTTGACAAATGTTTCAAAAACAGGTACAATGGCTACATAAACTAATGAAGAGAGAGATTTAAATTATGTTCTACGCAAAACCCAAAATGTCAAACAATCACCATGCACAGACTTTCGACACTGTCGAAGCTGCTGTTCATTTCCTTAACAACTACAACGAGTTAGGTCCAGACTTCGTTCAAGAAGGTTACTCTAACGACGTTTCTAAATTGCAAGCAGAAGACTTCTGGTTGGTCGGTAAGTTGGTCGGTCCAGTTGGTACTGAGTTCAAAAACAATAAAGTTGTTAAGGCTAAGTCATGAGTACTGTAGCGTGGTTCGCCACTGGCGAGATTGGTGAGGCGGTTCGTGATGTCATAGATTCTTTTCTTGATGATGTTATCGACTCTAACACCGCAATAGAAACATTGTCTGCTATAGGTCTTAACAACGATGAGATGATGAGTCTCATCGAACAAGAACTAGAGTTTCAACAAGCAACCTTTCACTAGGAATACTGATATGGGTATAATTGCAAACATTTATCGAGCAGATAACCGCGACTCTTCTGCTGGTGGTATGAGTTCACGATTCACTGAAGTGACTATAGTGAACGTCGAAGGTCCTTTCGAACCAACCGTGGGTCGCCCTGCGGTTGAGTTGGTCGATGGTTACGCTCGCGGCACCTGTTTCGTACGTCCAACCTATCTATGTGAAGAACGTCCGATGATGGGTGGTACGTTCGTCGCTACTTCTGACAGTCGTTTTAGAAACAAAGTTCGTGAGATTACTGGAGCTGAGTTCTCCGGTGCGGTTCCTTTCCATGATCGAGTGGAGTTTTAATGTTACGACATAACGATAGCTGTACCGAACTGCTCACCATTCTGCAAGAAGAATGTGCCGAGGTCATTCAAAGAGTGTCGAAGGTAAAGCGGTTCGGTCAGGATCAACACAACCTGTCTCTACTTGCTAAAGAGGTCGGCGACCTTGTTTGCATGATTGAGTTGTTACAACAATGGGAAGTAGTGTCGTACACTGCTGTTGAGGAGGCGAGAACAGAAAAGTTGTTCAAACTTCGTGTCTGGTCTACTCTGTTCGATTACGACAGCGATGACAACTATGATGCTGGTATTAGGTCGGATAACTAATATGAAGTATGCGGTCAATGTTGATATTTCTGAGTCCCCTAGTTATGAGATGTCCACCTATGTTCACAAGGTGGCAGAGTTCCTAGGGATATCTAATCTACCCGGCTATGTTGAACTTGAGTTTGTAGAAGAGCTAGGTACGTTCGCTGGACTAGTTGACGGCGATGAGGATCAAGTTGATATCTCTATCGCTGAGTACTTCGAAGGCAAACGGGTCGATGAGAAACAAATGAAAATCAACATTGCCCATGAGATGATTCATGCAGTACAGATACTAAGTGGTCGATTGATTCATACTGGACTAACTCTGAATGAAGGTGTGATGTCTTATAAATGGATATTCGATGGTCAAGAGTATGAGAATATGAAGTACTGTGATCAGCCATGGGAAAACGAGGCATATGACAATGAAGAAGAAATCTACCAAGCGGTCGAATCCGGTCGCGAAGTATGCGGGGCGATTCAATCGCGCCTCTACCCACGTCGACCGTAAGAAGGAGTCGAAGAAACGCGGTCAGTTAACCAAAGATGAACTGTATCCAAATAATGGATTCTAGCCACTTGACAACCCCCTACATATAAGGTATAATTATGGCAGTAAGTAAAGAAGTACGTTACGCAATGGTTCGTGCGGCAGCACTCAAGATCCAGAAGCGTAGTAAGGTTCGCAAGTCAAACCAACGTCTAGCGAACGAAGTAGTAGGTCTTGATCGTCAAGACTATAAATCCGATGTACGCTGGGGAGATGAAGATAAGTTCGTTAACAATCTCTTCTCCGATGTCCGTCAATCAACCCACAACGAGGAATGGAATTAATGTCCACACCAATGCCTGAGAACCTAATTGATTTAGGTCAATATACCCGTAACGATGTAGAGCTCATCTCACGTGAGTTTTTGCGTTGCGTTTATCTAGATACTCTAGAATCTTTTGGTAAAGATTATGCGAGTCTAGATGAAGAGGATGAGACGCGTAAGAACGTTCTCGCTACACTTGAAGCATTCGAACACACCATTGCGGTACTAGATGGTAGCGAAGAGTTTCTTGAAGCAGTACACTCAGAGGCGTCTGAAGAAGAAGCAACAGCGGAGGACGCTGAATTTGAACGATTCTAAGGAGGAGTCAATGTTTAATTATGATAGTATCGTTAGTCAACTACGGGACAATGTCCTTCAGGTGACTTTTAGTAAAGTCAATGGTGAGGAACGCGTTATGCCTTGTACTCTCCAAACTGACTATATGCCTGAATTGTCTGAATCCAAAGTTGCAGTAGTGGACGACTTCTCAGTTAACAAATCTGTGATTCGCGCATTCGCAATCGACAAGCAATCATGGCGGTCATTCCGCGTTGATAATGTCAGAGCGATTGAGGTAATCAATGGATGAGAAAACTGAAGAGAAGTTCCTAACCAAGAAATCATTCTCTGCGATGATCGAAAGTTTCGTATTTCAAAACAGAATGTCGTACATGGATTCCATTGTACATCTCTGTGAGAAGAACGGATTAGAGCTGGAAGACATCAAGAAGTACTTGTCTCCAACTATCGTCGAACATCTTGAGAGTGAAGCACGTCAGTTGAATTTTCTGCCAAAGCAGAACACGCTAGACGTATAAATAGTTATGCCCTTATGGGTAATCTCATACATTGTTTATATTTAAGTTTATATTTAAGGAAATATTATGTCTTTTGCAAATCTAAAGTCCAAGTCTATGGACATCTCTAAGCTTGTCACCGCTGCTACCGAAGCATCCGGTCAAGCATCTAACACCAACAAATACCAAGACGATCGCAAGTGGAAACCTACCGTTGATGAACAAGGTAATGGTTACGCCGTGATTCGTTTTCTTCCTGCTACTGAAGGTCAAGACCTACCGTGGGTTCGCTACTGGGATCACGCATTCAAGGGTCCAACCGGACAGTGGTACATCGAGCGTTCACTAACGACCCTAGGTCAGAACGATCCATTAGGTGAGTTGAACTCACGTCTGTGGAACTCAGGCATCGAAGAAGACAAAGAAACTGCACGTCGCCAGAAGCGTCGTCTACACTACGTTACTAACATTCAAGTTATTAACGACCCTGCAAACCCTGCCAACAATGGCAAGTCATTCATCTACGAGTTCGGTAAGAAGATCTTTGATAAGATCATGGACCAGATGCAACCAGAATTCCCAGGCGAGACTCCGGTCAATCCTTTTGATTTCTGGGGCGGTGCGGACTTCGAACTGAAGATTCGTAACGTTGCGGGATACCGTAACTATGATAAGTCAGACTTTAAGTCACCTTCTCAGTTCTTGGGTGCTGATGAGACTCAACTTGAAGCAGTGTACAATACACTGTATGACTTGAACGAATTCATAGTACCAGACTATCCGAATGCACACGATGCAAAGTGGTTCAAGTCTTACGATGAGTTGAAGCAGAAGTTAGAGACAGTACTAGGTCTTGCGACTGGTGCCGGTTCAACTTTGAAGAACGAAGCACTTGCAAGTGCGGAAGAGGCTCCACCGTGGGACACTTCTTCTGAACCTACTATTGTTGCAGCTGCTCCTGCTCCGGTTGCTGCTGTCGCAGCTGCGGATGACACACTATCATACTTCGCGCAGATGGCTGCCGAAGAGTAAGATATATTACAGTTGATAGATTTGGGGGGACTTCGGTCCCCCTTTTTTTTATGAGGCTCTGGTGCCTGATAGTGGGTCGTAACTATCGTATGACATGACTGCACCTGATACTAGACTTGTGTTACTACTTGTATTGGAAACATTAGATGACGATGGAGCAACTACGGTTGTCCCGCCACCACCCAGTCCAGCGAGTGCCTGTGATTGTGTAGTACCGTCTTTAATCTGCGCACCAGTTGCGGTTGGCATCTTCATTGCAGGCGGTGCACCAGTTACACCACTACTACCACCAACAGCAGTAGCAGCACCGCCACCACCCATTGTAGTAATTTCTTTCATGGTGTCTATTAGTTCACCGCCACCACCTATCATCCACTCTGCAATGTTTTTCGCTAAGTAATCCCCTGAGAAACCACCCAGTATACCACCGACTAATCCGCCAGCAACAGTACCGAAGGGTCCCCCGACAGTAGTACCTAGTGTTGCTCCTGCAAGTGCACCAAGAGTACCACCACCGATACCACCCAATGCTCCAGCGATTTCTGCTGCTTTTTCTGAGGCAGACAAGTCATCGTTTGCTAATACTAATCCAATGGTACCGACAGATGCAAGTTGACCTACTATAGGTAATTTCATGAACTTACCAAAGTTCTTGTATTTCGCCATTGCGGCTGCCAAACCTTTTGCTTGACCCGAAGTAGGCGCCTTAACACTTTTCAATGCATCATCCATCTTATCAGCGGACATGAACTTTCCGTTCTGTTTCATTCCACCCTTGTCTACAGTAATTCCCTTATCTGCAAGTGCTTTTAATTTCTTTTTACTCAGGTTAGATGCAGTCTTATTGTTCGCGGTTATTCTTTCCTGTTTAGTCATAGATGATGCTGGGTTGGTAGGCGTAGGAGGTTTCCCTGCATTCAGTTTCTTGTTCAATTTCAAGTTCGCTGCATTAGCAATACCACCGACCGCTGCAAAACCAGTTACGTTTTCAGCCATACCTTGAACGTCACCCTTGAGTAATGAATTAACTCCACTTAGTATTTCATGACTACCGTCCGCAAGTGTTTTGTAAACATCTGACAAAGATGGTAATGCTATATTCAATCCAGCGAGTGCATCCTTTACTTCTTTTCCTCTCTGTCCTAAAGTATCTCCAATTTCCCCTAACATTTCTATGTTTTCTGGAGTAGCAAACGCTCCCGCGACTGCACCCAGTACTGCGAATCTCTTTCCGAACAATGCACCTATACCACCGAACTTAGCAGCATTCGCGGCTGCGGCACCTAGTTCATTATCCCCAGTCATTTCTGCGACAGCAGTACCTAGAGTTTCGGACATCATCTGAGTAAGACCGAAGATACCTGCTTTAGCAAGACCCCCACTCAGTCTACCCAAACCTAATGCAGCACCTATTCCAGCAAACATGCCTCCAGCACCACCACCGCCTCCGCCACCAGAACCACCGGATCCGGTTCGACCACCACCAGAACCACCACCCCCAGATGCCGCGGCGTTATCTCGTTCGCGTTCTAGGTCTTCTAGTCTTGCCTGTTCTTGTGCAACAAACCATTTAGAGAAAGATGCATCAATACTACTGATACCATCATTGATGTTGACCAGTTGCGTGTTTTGTGATCTTAAAGTATCTGCTAGTGTTGAAAGTGCCATGGTTTAACCTTGTTGTTGTTTTGCTCTCTCGTTTTTTTCTTTAATATCATCGATTAACATACTCAAGTAAATCTCTCTCTCCCAAGGCAACATACTTTCCACTTCATCTAATGAGTAACTGTAATTGTTCATTAGTTGGAAGTTAACTTGATAGTAGTTTGCCAAGTTATCATGGGAGAGATTTATTAAAAAAAATCATCCATTCCTTTTAGTATACGATCGTTGTGATGACCGCAATGGTCACATACAAAGTCCGCTTCTTGTTTTATTGTCGGTATTCCGTTCACAAACTCTGTCACCTTTTCAAACTGTTCGGCTGACATAGATTCTACAAAGTTGACTAGTTCTTCTCGTGGTTCATCCTTTGTAGAGAACTTCTCTTCTAAGGTGTTGATTGATGCTATACAAGTCATCACCATTTCCAAAATAGTCTCAGTCAAAGAAGTATCTTGAAACAACTTATCATTGTCCATAAAGTCCGCATAGGTCGGGTATCTCATCTGTACAGAAATATCGTCTGTCAACTCAATAAGCTTATTATCAACCACTTCTCCCTGTAGCATAATCCTTTCTAGTTCTATCGGTACTTCGGAACCTTGATTACATTCTTCACATGGAATAATCAGTGTTGCAGTTTCCCCGACAGACTTTGCACGTATCTTAGTGAACATATAGTCCACATCGAAAATAGTCAGGTCCTTCATTGTCTCTTCTACACAGGACTCAATAGTTCTCACAATGGCTCGCATCATGTCGCGCCTCTCTTGTGTCTCTATTGCAATCAATAGATTCTTTTGTTCCTTCACTAGGAAGGGTCTGAAAGTAACTAGTTGTCCTGTAGATGGTACGTTTAATTCATATGTTGGTGATGCGTTTAACTTAGGTAATGCCATTATGTAATCCTATAATTTAAAATATTGAACCCAAACTCAGTTTAAATTCTCCTAATCCTCGTTCATCTTTGATGACTCTCCAATTGGTATAGGAGAATGTTACACTAACTTCTACCAACCCGTCCGCTTCATTGGTCAGTTCGATGCTAGTAATTGTTGTTGGAAATGCGTCTATCAACTCTACGCTGTAAATAGATGCTCCCAATAGGTCGAAGTCTATACTGAAAGGTCCTATATCGAACCCGACTCTTGCTATAGGTTTTCTCAGTTGATGTATCTTTATCGGAGCAACGTAATCGTCTTTGTATCCAACAGTACCCTTGGGTAGAGGAGTTGGTTTAGGAGGTTTAGGTTCTCCCTCTTCCTCTTCGGCTGGTTCTTCTTTAGGTACAGTGTACTCACCTACCATAGCAGAACGCCATGAGTCGAAATACTTTTTTACACCATAGTCGTTCAATGCATAGAAGGTCATTGTGACATCGTCTACTATGAACCCGTTAACTATCTTCTCATTAAAGATACCCATCTGTCGATCTAAGGTAGCAATCTGTTTACCAGGCATCGATACACTTTTGCACAATAGGTTAGCAGTACTACTCGACATTCCTTTGAGTTTAGTCACAACACCACCAAGGTCTGAATTTCCTACCTCTGAGGGCATTTCTACAGAATACTGGTTGGACATCGCCATACCATTCTTAGATATAAGTTTACTTTTTAAATCTTCTATTCCCGCCATCGATTAATCGCCTATCATTTTCTTGGAGTCGTAGTATACTTTCTTAGAGTTTGCCTTACGGAAGTCTGCGGTCGGTAAGAAGGTAGCAATCTCCCATTCCGGTGCCGGTACCATAGAAAACTTACTCTGCACGTGTTCGTTCAGGTAGTGCTTGAAACATGGTTGAAAGTACTTCAACTTACTTGACTTGACCAACAACTCATACGACATCTTGAATCGTGTAGAGTCGTTGAATTTAGTATTCGATGTAATGTCCATCAATGCGTCCAGCATCTTAGCACGTAGGATAGGAGGTAGATAATGTAGGTTCAACCCATAGAACCCACCTTCTGCTGGACCCACTACAATGACCAATGGAAATGTATCATAGTACGGTAGCGTATCCTTATGTTTAGGATCGTAGAAGAACATGTACATACCACCGACGATCTCTTTACTCGTTTGCTTCAACGGGTCTTCTTTCATCAATGATTCACGTTTGATACTACGCATGTTCTTGATCTTTTTACGAAACCAATCACGGGACTCTTTCGTGCGCGGTGTAATACCGGCACGGAACGCTTGTAGTTCTAATCTTTGGAATATGTTAGACATCGAAGTATCCGTTAAAATTCTTACTTCTATTTATACGTTATTTTGTTGACTAGTCAACTCTTTATTTGTTGATTAATCAACGGCTCTTCTTTTTACTACGAAAGGGGGGTAATTTCTTTAACGGTTTCTTGGTACGCATACGTTGGGTAGACTTGGGCATGATACCCATAGCGGTGAGTTCGTTCTCTGTCCAGATCTCAAAGTGGTACCCTCTATCCTTCGCATATTCGGATGCTGCCTTCCACTTGGATTGGTTCTTGATGTAGGTCATACCCTCATTCAATAGAGTGTGACGGGACTTTCCCTGCTTGCGTTCAGGACGTAGGGTCTGCTTGTGGGGTTTGACCTCGACCAGTACAACACGTCCAGACTTGTACTTGATGACGAAGTCCATGAAGTATCGATGTGGCTTCTTATCAGTCTCACAGATGTAAGGGATGACCAACTCTTCGGACATCCATTGTACCACGTCCAGACTGTCGTCACACCATTTCATAACATGTCGTTCCCAACCCGAACGGTAGACGACATTGTCTACATCCCCAGCATACTTGGCTGGGTTCTTTGGTTTGTACCGTCCTTTATATGTCTTCACGTTTTAATAACACCATGTGGTTGACCCTGTCACTAGAAGGATAAGCGAAATCATGTACTTTCTTGTAAGGAAAGTCTGGTTTGGACAGGTAATGATGTATCAATCTCTTGGGGTTCGGCGACTCTACTCTTTCGTCCATCGATAGACTACTGACGTAATCATCAAATAGAATGTACTCGACCCTTGCTTCGTTGCATAGGTTCAAGTCCTTTGACATACCTTCGATGCTATGGTCACCATCAACGAACACCATATCGTATAGGTCGAGGGTACGTGGTTCCAAATCGTGAGAACTCATGTGACTGAACACGAACCTATCAGGATACATTTCTTTGAGCTTATTAGCATTCACCAAGGTGTACTCGTGTTGCCCTATGTCTACCGAATGATACTTGACATTGGTATCTACATTTAGAAACGTGAATGCGCTGTGTCCATAATTGAACCCTATTTCCAACACGTTTCTAGAACGTGTCATCTTCAATATGATATGGATGATTCTACAACTAGTAGCGTCAGGCAATACGTGCCCTTCATCATATGACCAACCTTCGGTCAGGAACTTACTGTCGTCTACTAGATTCATTTTATATCTTCATCGTTTCTGTATAAATAGTATCAAAGTATTTATAAACATAGGTTACAGACCATGGCAGATGAAGAAAACACAATAAGTGACCCAGCGACTCCGGCAGAGCAGATATCTACTATCAAAACGTCTAAGACCGATTCTAAGGCGTCCGACGATGGTACTGCACACAAACCTTTGGTGTATCCTATATCCGATACTAACAGATATGGAGCAAAGGTTACTTTTGTCCCTCAGTTGATCACAGGTCCTAAGCTGGACGGAAGTCAATCATTAGGAGATGTTCTCAAAGCTTTTGGAAAGGGCGTGGTGTCCATTACCAAAGGCGAGGACGTTGCACCGAAGAAAGATGCTCCGACAGAAAACACTGGAGAGAATGAAGACTCTGGTACAAAGGAAACCGATCCACCTACTGCTGATGGTGATAATAAACCTCTTACTATATCGCCTGGTGTTAATATGCCATTAACTACCAAGAAGATATCGGTCTATCTACCTATTTCATTCGGATCCACGGACACCCTTACTTATGATAGTCCTAGTCTAGGTTCGGCAGGTGCACTCTTGGATAGCGCACTAGAGGGTGCGAATGGTGGTGCAGGGGATATACTTGGTAATGCACTTGGAGACTTTATTGACCTATTCAAGGGTACTAGTCAGACAGGAGCAAACAGTTTAGGAAAACTAGGTCTTGCTAAACTAGCAAAACGTGGACCTACCGAAGTAGGGGACGGAGCAGCTGCGGCATTACGTGTAACCGCTGACCCTAACATTCGTACCTTATTCCGTGGTGTTGCGGTACGACAGTTTGCCTTCCAATTCAAGTTCATTGCAAAGAACTCTAAAGAGGCAGCAGAGATACGTGCAATCATCAAACGATTTCGATTCTATGCTTATCCGGAGTCTATCAACTTTAAGGGTGATGATAGTGGCGCTGATATCAGTGTTGGATTCAAGTATCCACACCCATTCATTATCAAAACAGAATATGTTGATGAAAACGGAAGCTCCTTCGCTATAGGACCTAAGATAAAGTCGTGTTACCTAACTAGTATTACTACCAACTTCAACCCATCGTCTATGGCATTCCATCGTGATGGCGAACCTGTCGAAATCGACCTCTCATTGAACTTCACTGAAGAGACCACATTGAACAAGCAAGATATTTTTGAGGGTTACTAATGGCATATTTTAAATCATTTCCTAAGATCAACTATAACTTTAATGGTGAGTCCGCTGTAGCAGTCAACCTAACAGCATACGCAGAAGTGATGGATGAGGTTAGACTGTCAACATCGTTCTACCAAGACTATTATATAGCAAATGGTGAACGTGCTGATAACGTTGCATTCTCCCTGTACAATGATCCTCAGTTACATTGGGTGTTGTACCTAATGAACCCTAAGTTAAGGGAACAGGGGTGGCCAGTGTCCCAAAAGGATTTAGTGAAGATTGCCAAGAAGAACCATCCTAATACTACTCTAGTCCTTCGTGCTGATATGACCAGTCGCCTCAATGTAGGAACGGTTATCAGGGGGTTCACTAGTGAGGCGGTGGGTACAATCGTATACAAGGATTTGGACTTAGGACAACTGACGGTAGAGACAGACGGCACCTTTGCGGTAGGAGAGTTGATAGAGGACGTTGATAAAGGTTTGGTGTTTCCGGACTTCACGGTCGATGCAGTTGTTGCAGAACATCTCTCAGCACATCACTATACAAAAAACGGTGAACGTGTGGACATCAACCCATACGAACCTATACCTCAAGACGTTATCAAAACAACCTTCTTGGAAGAATATGAAAAAACGAATGATTCTTTAAAGCAAATTCGAGTAGTCAAACCAGATTCAATTAATACTGTGGTCAGTGCATTCATGAAAGCGATTAAATCATAATGACTTCCGTAACTACAGATGCCGCTGAATCAGTATCGATACAGTCCGTCACGATACAGTCCGAAAAAATCGGTGACCGGATTATCAATATCACTGCTAACGTCAGTAACATAGACATCTATGAACACATCGATAAACCTTATCTAACCGCTGCGATTACTTTCGCAGATGATAAGGATGTCATGGCGAGTGCTAACATCGGTGGGGGTGAGAAGGTAGAGGTAGTATTACAGAGCACACGAGATGAAAGTGAACCTGTTTCCAAAACATTCTACCTAGACACCGTCATAGCATCGACCAAGCTAAATGACAATTCTGAGTTCTTTGTGTTGCACCTGATAGAAGACATCGGATTTATATCCAGTCTGATAAACGTCAATAAGTCATACTCCGATAACCCATCCGAAATCCTTAAAGGCATCTCTTCAAGTTTTCTGGGTAAAGAGTTACTTTCTACTGATAACACACAGAAGAAGATGAAGTTGATTGTACCTAACCTAACACCAATCGAAGCCATGTGTTGGATTAAGAACATGTCGTGTACCACAGAAGGGTACCCGTTTTACCTTCTATCTACCCTAGTAAACGATGAACTAATGTTCGTCGACCTAAAGACACTTATATCAGCACCCGTCATTAATGCAGATATGCCATACTCATATGGTGAAGCACTTATGTCCACTGGTAATCCATTGATGCCTTCACACCGGAGAGTTATCAAGGGATACAAATTCTCTGATACAGATAACCTACTATCTCTTATAAAGAAAGGGTTAGTTGGTGCAGAGTACAATTACTTGAACCCTACCAAGAAGGATGACGAAGAACTCAAGAACCATTATGTATTTGATGTACAGAAGGATGTCATCGATATCATGCCAGAATCGAAGTACCATTACAGTGATGAGTACAAGGTAGATAATAAGTCATTCAATGAGTTTCCGTCTAGGACAATAACACAGGTAGGTTCAACGGATGCGTATGATGAAGAATCATCGTACCACCAAAGTGCGAAAGGTCACTATAAGTTAAACACTATTAATCGTGCTATCGACAATCTAATTAAAAACAATCCACTGTCAATCATAGTCAACGGAGTAGATTTTCTGGATGGCACTGCACATATGACTACCGGACGAAAGATTGCGGTCAGGTTCATGCGCAACCAAGCACCCGAAGATACTGATTACTTTTACGACAATAGAAAGTCAGGGGATTTCTTAATATTCGCAGCAAAGCATTCCTTTAATAGGGAAGAGTACACTGCATCTTTATCATGCTTGAAATTATCAGAAGGTGATGTAGAATGATACCTAAAGATTATATTGAATTTTATGGGGACCAATCACGTTGGTTCCTAGGCAGGGTTGTTGATATAGAGAATGACCCTTTGCAGTTGGGTCGAGTCAAGGTCAACGTGTACGGTGTATACGATGAGATCGATGACGCAGACCTACCTTGGGCACAGATAGTTGTACCTATTACTCATGGTGTCCACGAAGGTAAAGGACAGAACCTAGGTATCCTCGTGGGTACACAGGTGTTCGGTATATTCCTTGACGGACAGAACTCTCAGTTGCCTATGGTGATTGGTACTGTACCTAAAGAAGGGGACACGAACTCCAAGGCACTAGAGAACTACCCACACAACAAAGTGTATCAGACAGATAGTGGTCACTATAAAGAGTGGGACGACACTGAAGGCAAGGAACGTATCCGCGAACAACATAGATCGGATACGTATTACGAGATACAGCCAGATGGTTCACGTATAACCGTCATTGAAGTAGACGATACTCTTGTCGTGAAAGGTAATTGTCTTATTACCGTTGTAGGTAATGCTACGATCGCAGGGGAGAATGTTGTGGTTAACGCAGTAGAGAAGGCTACGGTGTCTGCAAAGAATGTCTCAGTAACAGGTACAGATACCGTTACAGTACGCGCAGGGAACAAGGTTAAGTTGGGATGACAACCATTGCTCTTCCATGTCCACCTTCAGGTCTACCAACCAAGGCGGACCTCACCAACATGTTCAATCAGATCACTGCGATACCTAGTGACATACAGGCGCAGATAGAAGAACTGAAAACCCAAGCGCAGACGGACACTAGGGAAACCCTCGAGCGTATCCAGAATCTAGAGAACGAGATGAAGGAGAAGGTGGGAGAAGAACGTGCACGGGTTCAAGCACAGATAGATGCACTAGAGAATGGCGAAGATCCATTTGGTATTATATCAGAGTTAGAAGATACAATCAAGGATATTGAAGAAACTATTGAAACTATCTCCGACTTGTTTACGCCATGGTGGGATAAGGGTAAGGTTCGGCAGTTAGAGAAAGAGGCAGAGGACGCATTCACCGAACTGGTACAAGAGTTTCATATCTACATTCCCGTGAAGATGATGGAGATGATATCGAAGATTGTTCCTGTATCGTTTTCCGTTCCGGTGCTAGGATTAACTATTGATGCATTACGCATCATGGAACCAGAATACCAAGAGGAACTTAAACAACAAATTGCTGGTATCACTGAAGAGTATACCACAAAACTAGAAACATTGCAACAAGATTTTGAATCCGGTAAGTTACAAGAGGACGCATATAACTCTGCAATGGATGAGCTGGAAGACCAAAGGTCACAGATCATTGATGCAGTGTATGCACTTGTACCTGAGCAGTATCGTTACTTTGATGGTGAGTTCGGTGTAGAGTGTGCAGAGTGGAAGGCAAAACTTACATGGTCGTACATAAAGAATGAGATCATGGAGTGGTGTACAATGTCGCTCTTCAAACTATTAGATAAATTGATTGGTATGTTCAAGGAGATATGGGATGCATTAGGGTTACCCGATCTACCTATCCCTCTCTCATTTGATATGGCAGCATGGGTACGTGCAGTTATAGATCAGGTCGTCGCAAAGTATCAAGAAGAGATGGACCGTATCACGGGCGATATAGAAAAACTACAGAACTTTGATGTAGAACAGGAAATCGCTGACTTAGAACAGGACGCCAAGGACAAGGCAACAGAGATAGAAGACAAGATCAATAACTTTGATGCACAGAAAGAACTCGAAGATCAACTAGCAAAGTTGCAGGGTGATATTGTATCACAGATTATGGAATTGTCAATACCTTTACCATCACCTTTTGATATCAGTATACAAGATATCATGGGTGGAGAGATCGAAGGTAAGGTGCAGTGCCTCGAAGATAAGATAAACCAGATATGTACTGCGGCTAGAGACTGGAAGATTATCACTATGAAGGAACTGTTCAACATATGGTTGAAGAAGATTAAGAAGTTCCTTGATGCAATTGGTCTAGGTAAACTTCTAGACTTCCTCACTCTCACTTTCTGTGACGTACTTGAGTTGATAGGACTTCCATTAGAGATCCCACTGCCAGGTTTAGACAAATTATCAGCACTAGGAGTGTTGCCTCCTGTCCTTACGGGAGACATACTCGCGTCACATGATAGACCGCAAGTTACTCTTCCCAGTCTCAGTGATGATGATATACCCGACTTTGATAATATGACAGAAGAGGAATATCAGGAATTTCTTGAAGGTCTTGTATAAGAAGGCTTCAGTTTCTGTATAAATAGTAGAAAAAGTATATAACGATGGATAATCGATATGGGTTCGGCAAAAAGAAATTTTTCTATACAGGATGGTAATTTACAGAAGACTCCGATTACGACTTCGGTTACTCGTACCTATTCAGATATAGACTGTACATTCGAAGCATCCCCTACTGGTGGCATCTATAAAAAGACAGATGCCGCGGCGGTATTGCAGTCTGTAAAGAATCTTCTTATGACTAATCATGGAGAACTTCCATACAGACCATATTATGGTGCTAACCTATACGATCTTCTTTTCAGTCTATCTACAGATTTAGAAGTAGAGGACGTTAGTGCTAATATTAGTTATGCCCTAGAGAAGTTCGAACCCAGAGCAAGGATACAAAACATTAGAAGTTTGGTAAATCCAGACGGCAATTCCTTAGATGTGACTATAGTTTTTGAAGTGGTGAATACCCAAAAAGTTGTTACGTTGAATTTAAACATTGCAAGGACCAGATAAATGGCTATACAAAATTCAGAGTTAGACTTCTTTTCGATAAAGTCTCAACTACAAACGTATCTAGAACAGCAAACAGAATTTCAAGATTACGACTTTACCGCAAGTGGTCTATCTAATATACTAGATGTATTGGCACACAACACACATATCAATGGTCTGGTTGCCAACATGGCGATTAACGAATCCTTTCTTGGGTCCGCACAGTTACGATCATCGGTTGTATCACATGCAGAGTCACTAGGTTACATTCCTAAGTCACGTACTGCATCGTCTGCCATTCTATCACTATCAATTGTAGGTCATACTACAGGTCCTGCTTCATTGTCTCTACCTATCGGTACAGAGTTCACCTCTTCTTTGGGTACGTCGGTATATACGTTCACTACTCAAGAGCAATGCACAGCACAGTTCGATAATGGGAACTACGTATTCAAAGACTTCTCTAATGATTCGCGAATAACTGTACGGGAAGGATCTACTAAAACAAAGACATTCCTTGTCGGTGAAGAAGGTGGTGTATATGTACTGCCAGACGACACGCTAGATGTATCTACTGTTAATGTTAAAGTATACGATAACTATCTGTCTAACAGATTCCAGAGATTCTCTGACATCAACAATGTTACTACAGTAAACTCTGACTCTAAAGTATTCATTCTACGAGAGACTGCTAATGGTCAGTACGAGTTATTCTTTAGCGACGGTAATATCTTAGGTACTGCGCCACGCGCTGGTAACCGAATAGAAGTAACTTATATCACGTCCCGTGGTTCAGAAGCAAACGGTGCAGAGGTGTTCAGTACTTCAACTACCGTTGATGGTCAACCTATTCAGGTATCAGTTATCGCTGCAAGTGGTGGCGGTGCAGAGAAAGAAAACGTAGAATCAATCAAACTAAACGCACCTAGGTCATTTGCCGCACAGAACAGATTAGTTACAGCAGACGATTATACTGCATTGATATCAAAAAACTATGGTAACTTCATACGTGATGTCATTGCATGGGGTGGTAATGATAATATACCACGACAATTCGGAAAGGTATTTGTTAGTCTTAATTTCTTAGATGGAGTAGCGCCTTCGGTCGAAGAAGAAGTTAAACAGAATATCAAAGACCAGCTGACATCCAACCTATCTATTATGTCCATCGATACAGAGTTCGTTGAACCAGAGATGACGTTCTTAGAGTTGACTACAGTATTTAATATCGACCCACTAAAGAGTCCTTCCTCTACCGAAGCATTACAGGCTCAAGTCGATGCATTCATTAGAGATTATATGGATAGCGTTTTAGGTACATTTGAATCAGTCTTCCGTCGTTCTAATCTATTAACTCAGGTAGATTCATTGTCTTCTGCGATACTTAACTCTAAGATGTCAGTTAAGGTACAGCAACGAATTGACCTTGATAGTCAGATTAAAGCAATCGAAGAATCAAAGAATGCGCTGGGTAGACCACTACTATCGTACATAGAAAAAGATCACACAATTAAATTCCCATTCTTGCTTGCAGAACCAGACAAGGATGACCATATAATAAACTCTTCAGTGTTTAAATCAGATGGCAAGAACGTTGTAATCAAAAACCTATTGGGTTCAACTCAATTACAACTATTGGACCTTGATGGCGCAGTCATGATTAATAACATTGGCACATACGATCCAGTGAAGGGAACCATACTACTTAATTCAATACGTATTGACAAGGACGGTTATGTAGGAACTGGTATTCGATTATCAGCAGTGCCTGCGAACCAGAGCACAATTAGTCCACTACGTAATTACATCATAACATTAGATGAGAGTGTATCGTCGACTACTGGTTATATAGATGCAGGGGCAACTAGGGTTATACAATAATGTCTAACATATCCAGACAATACAGAAGTGCTCCCAAGTTCTACCAGAGTCAGGTATCTCAGGTATTGCCGGAGTTTTTCGTAGATGAATATCCTAAACTAATTTCGTTTATAGAGAAGTACTACGAGAGCACTGGAGAGGAAGGTAATACTTCTATAACCCAAAAAATTCATAACTTGTTTGATGTGAGAAGTATCTCTAGCACCGAATTAAGTTATTTGGATCAACTGATAGGAGAGATAAGTGACGGACTAGAAACGTCATCATTCTATCAGAGTCCACGGTTGATGGCAAGACTTCTTGTTGACCTTTACCGCGCTAAGGGTACAGGTATCTCAACCGAACAGTTTTTTAAAGCATTTTATGGTGAAGATGTAGAAATAAGTTATCCTAAGAAAAACATCTTCATATTAAATGACAAGCCTGGCGGTTCATTAATTGGACCTCAGTCATTGAGGTATATACAGGACGATAAGAAATACCAGATATTTTCAGTTCTTTTGAAAACAGGTATGTCCTTGAGTGATTATGAAACACTATATACTAAGTTGATACACCCAGCTGGGTTCTACCTTGCTGCCGAAACAGAAACACAATCAGTTGCAAGTGTTGATTTAAAGGCAGGATTAACCGTAGACCCATTAGAAATTCCTAATTATGCTATACTACTTGAAGCAACTGCACTAGGTACACATGTACAACCTACCTATTCTCTACTTACTATGGAAGAGAATGATGCAGTAGATGTTAGAACACAAGCACAAAAGGATGAGGGTTCAGGTATCATTGTAAGTTCTCTAGAGACTTTGGACAGATACGAAAATGTATCTCTGCAACAGTTGGCTGATGATTTCGTAACAGTCGCAGATTGGGCTGGCGTAAGACCACCAACTTTGGATGATGAAGGTTTAGACCTATCTCAAGAATACGAAACCCTAGACGCATCAGACCACACATAACGGAAACCTATAATGTCGAGAAAAATTCTAAATACTGGCGGTTCTGCGAACGACGGAAGTGGTGACACTCTCCGCGAAGCCAGTGAAAAAATAAATCAAAACTTTGAGGAACTATACTCTCAGGTTGATATTGGTGGCGGTGATGGTATCACTCCAGAATTTATCAGCAATCTGGTCGATACCGAAGTTCTGGAAGCCCTTAATGGGGTAGACCCTAGCAAAATTACCGATAATGCTAATGATATTACTAACTTGGATGCACGAGTTTCTAACATCCAAGAAATCATTGACAACACAGACATTGGTGAAAAGGGACCTCAAGGAGACCCAGGCGAACTCGGTCCACAAGGTGGAGTCGGTCTACAGGGGGGAGTTGGTCCACAAGGTGCACAAGGTGAAGTCGGACCACAAGGTACTACGCCAGGCCCAATAGGACCACAAGGTGCAGTCGGACCACAGGGTATAACTGGACTTCAAGGTAACCCAGGCGAAACCGGACCTCAAGGAAATCAAGGTCCGCAGGGTATAACTGGTCTCCAAGGTAATCCTGGCGAGACTGGTCCTCAAGGTGAAACTGGTGCTCAAGGTGAAACTGGTCTTCAGGGTAATCCTGGCGAAACTGGACCTCAAGGAGAGACCGGACCACAAGGTATAATCGGACTTCAGGGTAACCCAGGCGAAACTGGAGCACAGGGTGAACAAGGTCCACAGGGAATCATAGGTCTCCAAGGTAACCCAGGCGAAACTGGACCACAGGGTGAACAAGGTGCTCAAGGTATCATTGGTCTTCAGGGAAATCCTGGCGAGACTGGACCACAAGGGGAGCAAGGTTCTCAGGGTGTTATTGGTCTACAGGGTAATCCTGGCGAGACTGGTCCGCAAGGTGAAGCTGGACCGCAAGGAATAATTGGTTTACAAGGCAACCCAGGCGAAACTGGAGCACAAGGAGAACAGGGTTCTCAGGGTGTTATTGGTCTTCAAGGTAACCCAGGCGAAACTGGTCCTCAAGGAGAGACTGGATCACAGGGTGCTATTGGTCTCCAAGGTAATCCTGGCGAGACTGGACCTCAAGGTATACAAGGTGTTCAGGGTAATGTAGGCCTACAGGGTAATGTAGGTGAAGTCGGACCACAAGGTAATGCAGGGGCAGTTGGACCACAAGGGGTCCAAGGTAATGTTGGTGAATTAGGACCACAAGGTTCTGCTGGCGCACAAGGTGCTGCTGGAATTCAAGGTAATGTAGGTGAAGTCGGTCCTCAAGGTGAACAAGGTTCTCAAGGTTTCCGTGGTCTCCAAGGTAATGCTGGAGAGCAAGGTGCCACTGGTTCTACTGGTGTAACTGGTGCTACTGGTTTGCAAGGCAATGCTGGTGCAGTTGGTGCACAAGGCGCAGATGGTGCTCAAGGTGCTATTGGTATTCAAGGTAATGTCGGTGAATTAGGACCACAAGGTTCTGCTGGCGCACAAGGTGCCGCTGGAATTCAAGGTAATGTTGGAGATAAAGGTGCTACTGGTGCAGTTGGTGCACAAGGTGCTGCCGGACTTCAGGGTAATGTTGGAGATAAAGGTGCTACTGGTGATGTTGGTGCTCAAGGTGTTGCCGGACTTCAGGGTAACCCAGGCCCATTAGGTGCAACAGGTGTAACAGGTTCTACAGGTTCTACAGGTGCTGCCGGAGCAACTGGAGCGCAGGGTGGTACTGGACTTCAAGGAGATCCAGGCCCTAAAGGTCCAGCAGGTACTACTCCAGGCCCAGTAGGTCCGCAAGGACTTGAAGGAGACCCAGGCCCTCAAGGTCCAGCGGGTACAACTCCAGGCCCAGTGGGTCCACAAGGTAACCCAGGCGATGCCGGTCCTCAAGGAGCAGATGGAGATACTGGACCACAAGGAGCAGACGGTCCACAAGGTGTCGCTGGTCCACAGGGTCAAGTTGGTAATGTTGGTCCTCAAGGTGCGGATGGAGAAAAAGGTGCACAAGGTGAAACTGGTGCTCAAGGTCTTGTAGGACCTCAAGGTGCTGATGGAGATACTGGACCACAAGGAGCAGATGGTGCTCAAGGTCTGGTTGGTGCCC
>Ga0181397_1000029_pt1 | contig 44663 bp, 32 predicted proteins | sample 20SPOviralmetaG_FD_130126 | JGI IMG/M metagenome (GOLD analysis project Ga0181397, IMG submission 130126) | Marine viral communities from the oligotrophic San Pedro Time Series (SPOT) site, San Pedro Channel, CA, USA - 20 SPOT_SRF_2011-02-23 | ecosystem: Environmental > Aquatic > Marine > Strait...
CAATATTCAAGATCAGACAACTTTAGAAACGATTGGACATCAAACACTTTATACTATCCAGATGATATTGTGTATTATGGTGGTACAGTTTACAGATGTAAAACTGGACACAGATCAGCAACTTCAAACAAATTTATAAATCCTACTGCTTCATATGGTGGTGCGTCAGGAACAGGATTCCAATTCTTTATTTTTAAAACTGGAACAACTTACAATCTGAAAATTACAAACGGTGGATCAACTTATCTTGCTACAGAACAATTTACAATTTTAGGAACAGCATTAGGTGGATCAACTCCAGCCAATGATGCAGTAATCACTATCAGTACAATAAACAGTGGTGCAATAGCAACAGCATCAGTAGATGGTGTAGCAAATGATTCTACTGATGGTTTAGAAGCAAACAGTGGACAATGGGAAACTGTATTCACAGGAATAAGATACAGAGGAGATTACACTGTTGGAGAAAGATATTCAGCAGGAGAACTAGTAAGATGGTCTCCGGGTATGTGGCAAGTAACATCAGGACACTGGGCAACAAATGAACAAATGGTTGAAGGTAATTTCAATTTATGGGTGCCAGGTTTAGAATTTGAAGCATTATGGAATATTTCTCAATACTATCAAAAAGGTGACGTTGTACTTTACGGCGGTTACACATATGTTGCACTATTAAGTAACGTTGGTGTTACACCTGCAGTTACAGACGGAACAAACACTTGGGAATTACAAATTGTTGGATACACATTCAAAGGCGAATGGAAAGAAACTTATCTAGTTAATAATGCAATTGAACCTTTTCCATACAAAACTGGAGATGTTGTAAGAGCAGGTGGTGATTTATACATTGCTGTAACAGATAATGCAAGTGTAGATCCTAGCACAAGAGATGTTTATGATGCAGGAACAGATAGTCCTTTCCCATGGCAATTACTTGTAACAGGTTATGCTTACAAAGGTCCTTGGAAAGAAACTAATTTAGGTGGCGTATCAGGCGAACAAACATATTTCCCTGGAGATGTTGTTACAGTTGCTGGTACACTTTACAAATGTATTTTAAAACATGAAGCAAATTCATCAGATGCTAAACCACCATTAGATTTTGAATCAGAAAATGTTGGTCCTTATTGGGTATTATTAGCAACAGGACACACTCCAAACGTATTGGAATATCCTGGAGATATTAAAACACAAAACGAAGATTCAACAAGATTAAGAATTGGTTTAGGTACATCAGGACAACTATTAAAAGTAGGTTCAAATGATATTCCTTTCTGGGAAGATTTTGATGTAACACCAAAAGTTTATTATGTTTCACCAGACGGTGAAGACCTTGATTCAAGAGGAACGCAATTAGCGGCTCCTTTTAAAACAATTAAATTTGCTTGTGATTTTATTAATGGCGATTTATCTGCAAGATCACCTGCAACAGTAATGGTTAAAACAGGATTATATCAAGAAGTTTTACCTATCACTGTGCCAAGAGATGTGGCACTTGTAGGAGATGAATTAAGAAGTACTGAAGTTAAACCAGCGGCAGGTTATGAAACTGGTTACAATATGTTCCTTGTAAATAATGGCTCAGGCATAAGAAATATGTCTTTAAGTGGATTAACAGGATCATTAGGACCAGTCAACGAATACGGAACAAAAAGACCAACAGGTGGTGCTTTTGTTTCATTGAATCCTGGTTCAGGAGCATCAGATGCCGCGGCTTGGATTACAACACGATCTTGTTATGTACAAAATGTGTCAACATTTGGAACAGGATGTATAGGTTTAAAAGTAGATGGAGATTTACACAATGGCGGTAACAAATCAATTGTAGCCAATGACTTTACACAGGTTATTGATAACGGTATTGGTTTCTGGGTTAACGGTGAAGGTAAAGCAGAACTTGTATCTGTGTTCACTTACTATTGTCACATAGGTTATCTAGCAACTGCGGGTGGTAAAGCAAGAGCAACAAACGGAAACAACTCTTATGGAGATTGGGGATCAGTTGCAGAAGGTGTAACACCTACTGAAACACCTATTACAGCAAAATTCAATAACAGAACTCAAGAAGCTCAAGTGGATGCAGTTTACAATGATGAAAACGAAATATTTGCTTTTGCTTATGATCATGCAGGACAAGATTACACATCTGCTAATATTACAATATCAGGTTCAGGTCAAGGTGCAACAGCATCAATTAATTATGAAAACACTAGAGACGGTGCCGTAAATAAAATTAGAATATTAGGTCCTGGAGATTCAACTCCAGCAGGTGGTTCCGCTTATACAAGTAAATCAGGGCCAGCAATATCAGGTACTGCTACTAGTATAAAATTAAATGCACAATTCCAAGGAACAACAGCCCAAACAGTTGGACAAAGACTTTATATTTGGGAAGGTACTGGTAGAGGACAATACGGAATTATTGATTCTTTCAATGAAGTTACAAAAGAATGTACAGTTAAAAAAGAATTTGATAACACACCAGGGTTCCAACACTTTTTAGGTGGATTTGCAATTGAAAAAGAATTAGATCCATCAACAAAATATTTTATTGAACCAAGAATAACTTTCAGTGAACCACCATACTCTAGTTCAACAGCGTCTATTCCATTAAATGGAGAATACGTATTAGGTGCTTCAAGAAGAGTTACAAACACAAACGTAACTGTATTATTAGGTAATGGTAGAGGATTAAGATCAGTTGATTCTACTAACTGGACTGTTGCAAACAGTGTACCAACACAAAACTGGAACAGTTTAGAAGGCGGTGCTAATAACTTTATGGCAACTTCAAGTGCAGGTGGTGTAGCAAGATCACAAGACGGTGCTAACTGGAGTGACATATCAGGCAACATAGGTGCTGATATTTTCAGAGGTTGTGCATGGGAAAATGTATCTGCACAATGGGTTGTAGTTTCAGAAACAGGTGTTGTATACACATCAGGTGACGAAGGAAACACATGGACGTCAGTTCAAGTTGAACCATACGATGGATCAACAGCAGTGTTTTCAAAAATTGCGGCTGGTAATGGTTTAATTATTATAGGTAATGACTTTGGTCAAACTTGGGAATCAGTAGACGGCGGTACAACATGGGAGTTGGCGGCTAATATAGGTGGTGATAGATATCTATTACAAAAATTAACTTTCACAGGAGATAAGTTTATAGCATCAGTACAAGATTCACCATTTGATGATTCAACATCAGTGAACAAATTTTTTGTATCAAATGCGAATGCGGCACAAAGTTCAACAAGTGCTATCACAGTTTGGACTGAATCAGAAACACCTCCACACTCAGGACCATACATGAAAGTAACAAGTTCACAAGGAACTTTTGTTGCTATAACTGGAAATGGTGAAGTAGCATATTCATATGATGCAGTAAGTTGGAAACAATTAACAACATTAACAGGAACCTTTACAGGTATAATAGGCGGCAGAAATGCTGGAGGTTATTTTGTTCCAATAAAACAAGGAACAATAACAAATTTAACTGTACTTAAAAAAGGTGCTCCACCTTTAGCAAGAGTCATAACAAATGCAGGAAAAGTTTCTAAAGTACAATTATTAGACACAGGATCAGGTTATTCAACAGCACCAACAATCACAATCAGTGACAACGTGAATGTGTTAGACGTGGCAGTTGAAGCAAGAATAGCCAGCGGTGTATTAAGTCAACCAACGTTCACAAACAGAGGTACAGGATTTATAAATGTAAGTGCAACTGTTACAGGTGACGGTTTTGCTGATGAATTCCAATTAGGAAAAGTTGTACAAATAAAAGATTTATCAAGAGAACCTGGACCAGGTGACTTGTTGTACATCAATGGTATTCAAGATCAAATTTACAGAGTAACACAGATTACAAACGTTGCAGGCGTGGCTCCAAATCTTACAGCAACATTTAGAATTTCACCGAGTTTAAAATCTAACGAATCTCCAGTGCATGAAAATACAATGACAATTAGACAACAGTATTCACAAATTAGATTAACTGGACACGATTTCTTAGATATTGGAACTGGAGGAGTAACAACAACTAACTATCCAGAACTTTATACTAATGCTGGATTTACAGACGGTTACGAATCACAATATGCTAGAGAAACTTCTGACAATGGCGGTGGTAGAGTTTTCTACACATCAACTGACCAAGATGGTAACTTCCGTGTTGGTGAATTATTTGAAGTTGAACAGGCAACTGGTATTGTAACACTAAACGCAGACTTATTCAACTTATCAGGACTTTCAGAATTAGCATTAGGTGGTGTTGTACTAGGTGGTACAGAAGTTGTAATTAGAGAATTTTCAACTGATCCTACAATGTCAGCAAATTCAGACAATGTTGTACCAACACAAAAAGCGATTGTAACTTATATTGGTTCAAGAGTTTCAGGTGGTGGTGCTAACTTGAACGTTTCAGGTTTTAGAGCAGGACAAATTAAAGTAAGAAATAAAGAAATATTTAATGAAGCATTTCCAGAAACAGGACAAATTGTTATAGACAGAATTGCTAATTTAAATGGTGGATTTTCAGGCTCATTGTTAGCATTGAACTTTTTCACTGGCGGTGTAGCAAGTACAGAATTAAATGAAGGAGATCCGGCTAGTGCTATTGATAGTTCTAACGGATATGGTCAATAATGATAAATAACTACAATAAGAGGATATATTAACCCATGGCTGAGTTTAAATTAGGTAGAATACGTTTTGTTTGGAAAGGTGCTTGGTATACAAGTGCCCTTTATTCAGTAGATGATGTTGTAAGATATGGTGGTAGAACATACATTTGTATAGTAAACCACACGTCTGACGCAGAATTCCAAGTAGATTTAACAGCGGCAAATTGGGCATTGATGTCCGATGGTCAAGAATGGAAAGGTGACTGGGGAGTAAACACAACATACAAACCAAATGATGTTGTAAAATACGGTGGTTACATTTATATTTGTAACACAGGTCACACTTCAAATGCAGATGTTAACATTGGACTAGAAGGCGACATTGCAAAATGGGATCTTTTCATTGAAGGTTTTGATTACAAAACAGACTGGGCAATAAGCACAAGATACAAAGTAAACGATTTAGTAAGATACGGTGCAACTGTATATCTTTGTACAACAGAACACACATCAGCGGCAACATTGGCTGATGGTTTAGAATTAGATATTGCAAAATGGGAAGTGTTTGCAAAAGGATTTAACTGGTTAAACACTTGGGCAATAAGCACAAGATACAAACCAAATGACACAGTAAGATATGGTGGACAACTTTATGTTTGTATCACTGGACACACTTCAGCAGGCACAGTAGCATCAGGTTTAGAAAATGATCAAGCAAAATGGCAATACCTACACAAAGGTATTGAATATTTAGGTGTTTGGGTAACAGCAACAAGATACAAAGTTAATGATGTTGTTAAGTATGGTGCTAACTTATGGATTGCAACAGCGTCACATACAGCAGGTGCATCATTGGCGGCTGACGAAGCCAACTGGGACATTTTTATTCCAGGTTTAGAATTTGAAGATTCGTGGAGTTCATCTACACAATACCAACCAGGTGACATTGTTACTTACGGAGGTTACCAATACGTTGGATTAAGAAATAACTTAAACAAAGTTCCATCAACAGAAACTGCTGATTGGGATTTATTTGTTACAGGTTTCAGTTTAAAAGGAGATTACAACAACGCAACTGCTTACAAAACAGGAGATGTTGTTAGAGTTGGTGGTACAACTTACATTGCTATCGCTGACACAACAGGAAATAGACCACCAAGTGTACTACACTGGGATAAACTAAACGAAGGTTTATACTGGAAAGGTACTTGGGGCAATGCGGCTGTTTATGACAAAGGCGATATTGTAAGAGGATCAGTAAACACAGACACTTCTTACATTTGTATTACAGCACACACTTCAAACAATGTTGGACCAGCAACAATTAATCAACCAGATTATGCACCAGGGGCTGGTGTTGACACATCTGTTTGGCAATTGTTAGCAGGTGGACCAGAAAATGATGTGTTATCAGCAGAAGGTGATATTTTAATTTACGGTGCTTCAGGACCAGCAAGATTACCGATTGGTGCTTCAGGACAAGCACTTGTTGTTAATGCGGCAGGTACATTACCTGAATGGGGATTTGTTGGACAAGTAGATCAAGTTTACTATGTAGGTCCAGGCGGTGTTGATACTCCGGCTCCAAATGCTGGTGTTACACTAGACAGTCCATTTAAAAATGTAAGATATGCACTTCATCAAATTGATCAAGGACCAAGAAATCCACAAGGTGTAAACTTATTAAACAGAAACAAAGCATTCATACAAGATGAAGTTATTGCTTGGATTAATGTTCAAATTGCTGGTAATATTTCACCATTCACAAACGCATTTACATACGATGCAGTGAAATGTAGAAGAGATATAGGTATTCTTATTGATGCTACAATTAATGATTTGAAAAAAGGCGGAAATGTTCAATCAAGAAAAGCGGCTTTACAATATTTCACACCAGCAGGTGCGTCATACGTAACTGGACAAGTAGCAGAAACTTCAGCGGCAATTGTTAGAGCGGCATACATTGCTCAACAAGTGGTTGTGAATTCAACAGGATATACACCATCACAAGGTACAACACTTCAAGTATCTGATTTGACTAAGGTAGCAGAATCAACAGTTGTTGCAGACATAGAAACATTAATGACATTGTCATCAAATGCAATTACGGCTGGTAACATCAACAGTGTTCCTGCAAAATTATCACCTCAAATAACTTTAAATGTTAAAACAGGTACGTATTATGAAATACTTCCAATGTATGTACCAAGAAATTGTGCTGTGGTTGGAGATGAATTAAGATCAACTAACATCAGACCGGCGGCTTCAGTGGTTGCAAATGGTGATGTTGCATACAGTTTACAAGGTATTCAACGTTTAGAAGCAATCATCAGTGATGTTGTTCAAAACAATGCTGTTACAGTAACACCATCAGGTGGTATAATAACAACTCCAACTGGTGCAAGTTTAGGTTACCAAGGTGCTGGTTTAATTGAAGGTACAGGAACAGTTAACACAACAGCGTCTGCTTCAGGAACAGGTGCTACATTTACATTGACAACAAACGCATTTGGTTTCGTTACAGGATTAACTGTATTGGCTCCAGGACAAAATTATGTAGTAGGTGAAACAGTTACTATTCCTTCAACAGAAACAATTAACAATCCAAGTACTGGTGACACAGCGATTGGTGAAACAATCACATTCCAAGTGTTAACAGTAACATCAGGAAACACAGTTACACAAAACACAGCAGTGCCGGCAGGTAGTGCGGCGGCAGGTACAGCGGCGGCGGCAATTGTTGACAATGTTGAGAAATACATTGACTTTAAAATTAATGCCAACGGTACAGAGCCGACAGCAACAGGTTCAAACGTGGCAGAAACAACTGCTGGTTACACAGATGCACGTCTAAGATTATTAGCCAACAGAGACTTTATGGCTAAAGAGTGTGCAGAATTTGTGAAAAGAGCAAATCCAGGTTATGTGTTTGGTCAAAACGACTGTGAAGACGATATTAAAGATTACGTAGACGGAGTTATTCACGATTTAGAGTACACAGGAAACTATGCATCATTAAAAGGTGCCAAATGGTATGTGAATGCTGTACAAGGTTCAACAACTTCAGACATGTTCTACATGAGACAAGCAACAGGTTTAAGAAATGCCACTGTACAAGGACTAACAGGTTCATTGGGAGCGGCAAACAGTTATGGAACAAAACGTCCATCAGCGGGTGCTTTTGTTTCTCTTGATCCAGGATATGGTCCAACTGATACTAAAACATGGATTGCAACTACAACTGCTGGTACACAACAGTTTACACCAGGAACAGGAACAACTTATGATCCTGCAACAGGATTAACTGAATTAGCAATTGGTACACACAAATTACAACCAGGTGAAACTGTTAGACTTACAACAGCAGGTATAACATTTAGTTGTACTCAAGACGGCAACGTTTCTCAGATTGGATATCCTAGAGCATCTGACCCGGCGGCAGGTAAAGAATTAACAGTTTTATCAGTAACTACGACATCAATCACTGTAAATGTTGGAGCAAGTCCAGGAGGACAACAATATCCTCACACATTTGTTAGTGCAACTGCAAACTCAGTACAAGAAGAAACAATAACTAGAGCAGGTGGAAGATCACCATACATCCAAAACGTTACAACATTTGGAACAGGTGCTGTAGGACAAAAAATTGACGGAGATTTACACGCAGGTGGTAATGACTCTATGGTATCAAATGACTTTACGCAAGTAATATCAGATGGTATTGGTGCATGGATTACAAATTTAGGAAGAGCAGAACTTGTATCTGTGTTCTCATACTACGGACACATTGGATACCTTGCAGAGACAGGTGGAAAAATACGTGCTACAAACGGTAACTCATCATATGGTGATTTTGGTTGTGTGGCAGAAGGTGTTGATCCAACTGAAGTTCCTGTAACAGGTAAAGTTAACAACAGATCAACTGACGCATTAGTAGATGCTGTATTCACAGACGGTGAACAAATACTTGCACTTGAATATGGAAATGCAGGTAGAGAATATTCAAATGCTACTGTAACAATTACAGGTGATGGTTTTGGATTAAACGGTGTTGCGGCAACTTACAATACAGGCGGAGTATACAAAATTAGATTAACAGAAACTCCTGCTTCTGATCCATCAGATTTAGGTGGTAAAGGTTTTGTAACTACTACAAACTCAGGACAAACAGGTACAACAACACAAATTACTTTAGCGGCGGCAGATTCAGCGGCAAGTGGAGTTTATGTTGGAATGGCTTTATTTGTAACAGAAGGTAAAGGTGCTGGACAGTACGGTTACATTGACACTTACAATTCATCTAGTAAAATTGCAACAATTAAAAAATTCTCAGATGACTCAGCAGGTTGGGACACATTAGGTGGCAAAGCAGTTGAGGCAACACTAGATTCAACAACAATTTACGAAATTACTCCAAGAGTAGTAATAGGTGCTCCAGATAACGATGGTTCAACTGCGGCAAGACAAGCAGTTGCTAGAGCAGTTGTTACAGGAGAAGTAATTTCAAGTGTTAGAATATTAGATTGTGGTGCTTCTTATACAAGTGCACCAACTGTAACATTTACGGATCCAAACAACACTACAGAAGCGCCTGTACAAGCATACATCGGCGATGGTGTTTTAGGTCAACCAACATTTGTTGCAAGAGGTTCAGATTATGTAACTGCTTCTGCTACAATTACAGAGCAAGGTTTACAAGCAACTGTTACAGCAATTACTAAGGCATCACCTGCAGTAGTAACAGCAGTGGCACACAACTACAACACAAATGACAAAGTTAAATTTGATGGTATTCTTGGAATGGTAGAATTGAATACTGGTGTGTATTATTATGTTAAAGTTTTAACAGTAGACACATTTGAAATTTATGCAGACTACGAAATGACAACTCCAATTGATTCAACTGGATACACAACATATCTAAGTGGTGGTACAGCAGAATTATTTGGTGGATTTAGAGATGATTATCAAACAGGAAAATATATTGCTGTTGAAAATTTAACTTCAATTCCAAGAGCAGGATCAAACATTGAGTTTGGACATTTACCAGGACAATATTTCAAACTGGTTGCTGTTAATCAACAACTTGGAACACAAACTCCATTCACAGGATTATTACAAGTTTCACCAGATATTAAATCTTACGAAGCACCAGAACATGGACAATCTTTAGAACTAAGAATTAGATACTCACAAGTTAGATTAACTGGACATGACTTCTTAGACATTGGTACAGGTAACTTTGCAAGTACAAACTACCCTGGTTTACCTGGACAGAATCCAATTCCTGCAAATGAAACTGTTGAAGGTGGTGGAGGAAGAGTATTCTTTACTTCTACAGACCAAGACGGTAACTTTAGAGTAGGAGATTTATTCTCTGTAGAACAAGCAACTGGTATTGCTTCATTGAATGCTGATGCATTTAACATATCAGGACTACAAGAATTACAGTTGGGTGATTTAGCATTAGGTGGAACAAGTGCTTCTATCAATGAATTCTCAACTGATGGTACAATGGCGGCTAATTCAGACGCAATTGTTCCGACACAGAGAGCAATTAGAACATATATCGCTTCACAAATTGGTGGTGGTGCTAGTTCGCTCAATGTTAACTTGATTACTGCAGGACTAGTGGTAATTACTGGTAATACGATAAGTACAAGTAACAACGTAGGGATCAATTTCCAAAGCGTCACTAACTTCACAAAAGGAGTTACTGGTGTACCGATTGCGATGAACTACTTAATACATAGTTAAAGGAGAAAAAAACGATGGCTTCAGGAAGAATAGGAAAAGCAGATCTTTTAGCCGCTACTAATACGACTGTATACACAACGCCTGCTGACACTTTTACGGTGGCAACGGTATCGTTTTGTAACAGAGGTAACCAAGCGGTTACAGTTAGATTAGCGGTGGCAGATACGGCTACACCGGATAACTCAGAATATGTTGAATATGAAACAGAAATTTTGAGTCATGGTGTGTTAGAAAGAACTGATTTAGTACTGTCAGCAACGCAATTATTGGTAGCACATTCAAGTGCAACTAACGTAAGTGCAGTTGTAAGCGGTATTGAAACAAGTACAGCATAATTTTAAGGTAAATTATATAAATAGTATAAAGAGTACTAATAAAGGAAACAAAGACAATGGGAAGATACATATCAACAACTGGAACTGCTGGCGTAGTCACTAAACAAGTGGCGACAACTTACCAAGCAGTGGTAAATGATAGAATCTTAGCAGATAGTGCCGCGAGCACTTTCACAATCACGTTACCTCTAAATGCTTCTTTGTTGATCAATGACACAATTCAAATCATTGATGCAACTTCGAACTTTGGAACTAACGCGGTTACAGTTGCTAGGAACGGTTCACTAATTCAAGGTTCAGCAGACGACTTAACAATGGACTTAAATGGTGCAATCGCAACTTTGATTTACACTGGTCCGACTTATGGTTGGATAATTGGTGCTGTATAATTTTTTATAATTTTATTATATTAAATTTACATCATTAAACACTTGGAGAAACAAAAACAATGGCGAGTTTAAAATCATTACTTGGAACTAAACAGGACGCTTTCGTCTCGGTTGAGGAATCTAATCTAGAAAAAGGACGTATCTACGTCTACACACCTGGAACTAACTATTCTAGAATGTGGTGCGGATTTTGTTTCCACCCAGATGTAGCAGGTACTGCCATAGTAGAAATATGGGGTGCAGGTGGATCAGGTGCAGAAATGTGCTGTTGTGGTTTTGGATTACCAGGCAACGCAGGTGCGTATGTCAAAAAACAAATTTCAATGTCTCCAGGAGATTATGTATGCGGATGTTTAGGACAAAGTTGTGGTAACTCCGACGCATTATGTTTCAGAGGTTGTTCAGAAGCCTCTCATGCAAGATTTTGTATAGCAAGTAACGAAACGTGTGCTTGTGCAGAAGGTGGAAAAGGTGGAATAACTTATTGTTCTACTAACTCATCTTTCTATTGTTGTTACAGAGCAAACGGTTTCTGTGTAACAAGAACAGATAACGATAACTGCGGAATTATTTGTAATCAATGCGACGGTTCATGGTGTGCTCAAGCATACGGTGGACAAGAAAATAAATGTGGAAGAATTTCATGTGTATCAGCATTTGGTTGTTATCCATCATGTATTTGTATGTTCCATCATCATATACCTACTCCATCAGGAATGGGTTCAAAAGAAGGTAGAATGATCACTTACACAAATGATGACAATAATGGAACACAGAATTGGTCAGGTATGGGACACTATCACCATTTAGCGAATTTAGGTTCAGGAAGATTTCCAACAGGCGGTGTGCCTTGGGGAAGTTGTTGGGACGGTGGAAGAACTTGCGGATGTTATCAAAACGATGGTTGTATACCTCAGATGCCGATTGGTACAGGAGGAAGAGGACCTAACCCATGTCCAGGTGTTAGAGATCACGCAATCAGAGGTGGACACGGAGGAGTGCGAATTAAATTCGTAAGTTAATTTTATGGCTAGTCTAACAACATTACTTCAAACCAAATACGATTTTTCAGTAGGAAATGAAACTAACCTTGAAAAAGGTAGAATTTATCAATATTACCCAGGTACATCAAGAGGTACAAACTTTAGATGTCACGTATGTTTTATAGCACCATCAGATGGTACAGCAGAAATAGAAGTATGGGGTGCTGGTGGATCAGGTGCTAAGATGTGTTGTTGCGGTGGAGGAATTCCAGGTAACCCAGGTGGTTATGCAAAGAAAACAATCACAATGGTTGAAGGTTGTTACATTTGTGCAATAATTGGTTTATCGTGTGGTAACTCAGATAATTTATGTTTTAGAGGCTGTTCAGAGCCAACACAAATATGTTGGTTTGGAAATGGCGGTGCAGATGGATGTATATGTGCTCAAGGTGGAATTGGTGGAAGAACTTGGTGTTCAACTGGTAGTTCAATTTATTGTTGTGCGGTAGCGGCAAACTATTGTAACACACAAGGCGGTGATTCATATTGCGGTATTGTTTGTAACTTTATGGATTCTGCGGCTTGTCCTCAGTTCTGTGCTTTTGCTTATGGCGGAGACACAAACTGTTATGGCGGTTTCAGTTGTCACTATTTCAGAGGATGTCAACCAAACTGTAACTGTAGACAAGTTCCAGTTAATAGATTCCCACCAGGAATGATTTCAACACTAGGCGGAGAAGTACACTACACAATGGATTCAGACTCAGGAAGATCACAATGGTCAGGAATGGGTGGATGGATGTATGCCTCACATGGTTTCAATTTAGCAAAACGTAACCCTACAACAGGCGGTCCTTACACTGGTTGTTGGGAAGGTAATAGAAGTTGTGGTTGTTACGATATGCAAGGTTGTAACACTTTCTATCCAGCAGGTATTGGTGGACAAGGTCCAACACCTTGTGATGGCGTAAGAGATCACGCTCACAGAGGTGGACATGGATTGGTTAGAATTAAATTTATATCAACAACAAATGATTACGATTTGGATGCGGCACCGTAGGTCAACTAGATAGGATAAATATTATTATGGCAAGTTTAAAAGGATTATTAACTACTAGAAACCCAGCAGAGATGATTGAAAACAATCTCGAAACTGGTTACATTTATTCATACACATCAGGTACAAACTACACAAAATTTTGCAACGGTATTTGTTGGACAGCAAACGTTGATGGCGTAGCAACTATCGAAGTTTGGGGTGCTGGCGGATCAGGTTCAAGAATGTGTTGTTGTGGAGACGGATTACCAGGAAATGCTGGTGCATACGTTCAAAAGAAAATTACAGTACAAGCAGGTGATACAATGACTGGTCAAACAGGACACAGTTGTTACGCTCACCCACTATGTCACTCAGGATGTTCAGAACAATCAGACGTTTGTTGGGTAACAGCCGCAAACGGTAATGGCTGTATTTGTTCAAGAGGTGGTTATGGTGGTAAATCTATGTGTACAACAGGAAGTTCATTATTTTGTTGTTACAGAGCACAAGGTTTCTGTTATACAAAATGCAACAATGACAACTGCGGAACAGTATGTAACGTATGTGAAGGTCACTGGTGTTCATTAGGATACGGCGGAGATACTGGCAAGAACTGTTGCGGACAGTTTTCATGTGCTAGTTTCTTTGGATGTTGTCCACACTGTAAGTGTAGATTCCAACAACACGTGGCTACACCGGCAGGATTATTTTCAGAAGAAGGATCATTAATTACGTTCCAAAAAGAATCAGATGGAACGCCAATGTCACAATGGTCAGGAAACCAACTATTTCAGTGGTATGCGGCACTTAACTTGGCAACAAAAACACCAAGACAAGGTAACCCAGATGCACACTGTTGGAGATCAACAAGATCTTGCGGATGTTATGAGATGCAAGGTTGTAACAATTATCTACCTGTGGGAGCAGGTGGGCTATCACCTAACCCATGTCCAGATGTAAGAGATCACGGAATTAGAGGTGGATTTGGTGGAGTAAGAATCAAGTTTGTTCCATCAAGTTAATAGTAATTTGATAAATAAAAGTATAAGAGGATAAAAAAATGGCAATAGAAAAAGCATTCAAAATAGCAATACCAAATGAACCATACGTGAACGACTTTTCTGATGGTACAGAACAAGACGCAGTTTACAATGGTGAAAGATATCTTAAGTTTCAATACAACGCAACTACAGGCGTAATTGTTAATGTTATTGGCGGTGGTGACACTGAAGAAGAAATGGTTGCTAATGAAGGTCCTGTAATGGAAGGTCATCTTCCAGGAGTTATAGATGCAGATGCGGCTCCTCTACACGCGGCAATGATTCACAGAACTTATGATTCAGGTGAAAAAGCAGATTATTCAGAAGACTTAGGCACAACAGATTCAGAAGGTGCCGCAGAAACTTGGGAACACGTATGGAACAACAACATGGGTTTACTTGCACAAATTTGGAATTTAGAAACAATCAAATATGTTGACAATGCAATAGTAATGCCAGAGTTTAGAACACACGGAACAACAGAAGCACAATTTACAGACAGTATTACAAGTCAAGTAGCGGCTTGTGACACAGAATTAGCAAGAGCTGACGTGTACACAGACGATGAAAAAACAGCCATCACAGCACACAAAACTTTCCTAGAAGGAATAGCAACAAAGTATGCTGGTGTATCTTTTTGGAAAATTCCTTTTCCATCACAACCAAACTTTAAGTAATCACTTTTAGTCCACACTCATTCTAACTAGCAATAAATATTTCTAGTTATGGAAGGTTTGCGAGATCAATTAAATAAATTCCCGTTCGAGATGGAAATTCCTGACGAACCTTACCTTGATAATTTCAGTCAAAACAAATCACAAACAGCATATTACGTTGGCGATAGATATCTAAAATTTGCAGTTAACGAAGCCACAGGACTTGTTGGTGAATGTTTGTGGAGAGCACCTACATTAGAACTGTTGGAAAAAAGAATATGTCATCCAGAACCAGGTCATTATGTAATCACACTTGATGCAAAAGAAAATCCTTGGGAAGCATCTTATATGACAAACACATATCAACACGAACCAGTTGCTAATTATGAAGAAAATGTTGGACAACTTGACAGTGAAGGCAATCCAATTTTATGGGATTACTCTTGGGGTCATGTTATAAATCAAATTTACTACATAAACGATTTAAAATACATTGACGGAAAGTTTGTAAAACCAGCATTCAGATTTCACCAACACACCAACGAAACAGTTTGGAAAACTGTTGCAGATCACATAGAAATGTGTACAAGAGAATTAGAAAGATTGGTATATCAACCAGAAGAAAAGAAAGCAATTGAAGATTGCAAAGCAGGCTGGATCGACATAAGAGATAATTTTCAACACGTGCATCATTGGAAACTAAAATACCCAGATATGCCATTAATAAAACCATAGAATCACTATTATAATCACACAAAAAGTTAATCTATAAGTAATTGTATCAAATGAACACAGAACAAAAAAGACCTAAAGCATTTTTACTTAACGGAGGAATGGGAAGAATTATTTCTGCTATTCCTGCCTTAGAAAAATATCAAGAAGAAGGAAATGATCCAAATTTTATTATTGTTATTGAAGGAGTGTGCGACATATTAAAAGGTCATCCAACATTAGATTCAAAAACATATGATATGTATCATAAAAATTTATTTCATACAAAATTAGTTAACATGGATATTGTAAGTCCTGAACCATACAGAGTACATGAATATTTTAATCAAAAATGTAATATTGCTCAAGCATTTGATGTATTAATAAACAACAAAGGTATTAGAGATTTACCTAAACCAACATTGGTATTAAACAAAGAAGAATTAATTGCTGGAAAAAAAGCAATAGATGACACAAAAGAAAAATTAAAAAAAGAAAAAGTTGTTATTATTCAACCTTTTGGAAGAGCAATACAACAAATAGATGGTTCTTTTGTAGATAAAACAAACAGAAGTATTGAGTTTTTTAATTTAAAAAATATTATTAAAAAATTACAAGAGAAAGACTTTGCAGTTATGTTAATGGCTGAGTTTGGAATTGATTTTAAAGATGCTGGATTTCCAGACGAAGTAGCAATGCCTGAAAAAGTAGAATTAAGACAATGGGCGGCAATAATAAAATATGCTGATCATTTTTTAGGTTGTGATTCTTTAGGACAACACATGGCTTACAGTTTAGATACACCCGCAAGTGTTGTGTTTGGTGCTACATATCCAGAAAACACATCATATGCTAAATCAGAAAAATTTAATCATATAGACCTAGGACAAATGACACGTGAATATGATCCAATTAGAATAACAATGGACGAAAGAATTAGTAGAAAACAAGAACAAATAATGACCATGACTCCTGAGATAGAGGATTATGTTGTTGCCGCTTGTAATGGTGACCCAATAGAGGAATAAAAATGGACGATATAGAACAATATAACAAAACAGGATACATTGCCGCAATTGCCAGAGGACACAATGCAGGTGTTTGTCTTTTAAAAGACGGTGAAGTAGTTTTTTCAATTGAAGAAGAACGTTTATCTAGAAGAAAATATGACGGTGGACCATATGCATCAATGGTAGAAATATTGAAGTACACAGATAAAATTGATTACCTCGTTGTTGCTCACACACAATCTTTAGAAGATAGATCAACAGGCAGAGTTGATTATTCAGGTGACGATGTTTATACAGGTATGGCAAGAAAACTTGGATTAATTGATAGACACGTACAAGAAATAAAACACCCTCAAGTAATTGATTTAGCACACATTCATCACAAACTACATGCCGCCTGTGCTTTTTATAGATCAGGTTTTGATAAAGCAGTGGCAGTAATTGTTGACGGTGCTGGAACTTTTATTCCAATTAAAAATAGTATCTCAGGTGAAATGACAGTGTTTGAAGTTGAAAGTATTTTCAGTTGCGATTATCCTAATGATATTTTCGCACTGTACAAACATTATGGTACGGGAGAAGCAAGTCCAGGAGCATTTTATCCAGACTTTGCTTCTGATTCCATAGGTGAACCGGGCAAAACACACCAAGCATTATTCACAGACAGAGCAGGGATTGTAAAAGTTTACGAAGCAGTTACACAGTATTGTGGATTTTCGGCAATCGAAGCAGGAAAGACAATGGGATTATTTCCATATGGTAAACCAAACGACCTGGTTCCTAAACTTTTTAAGAAAGAAGGATACTATTCTTTATCAGATAGAAATTTTATTATTCCAACATATCCTAATGCCTCAATAGTTAACAGTGGACTTTATCCTTATATTGATGAAAACCCTGCGTCAGAGAAAAAAGATGATTGGACAACATTACAAAACAGAAGAGATTTAGCATATGCAGTTCAAACAGAATCACAAAAAGAATGTTTAGATTTAATCTACAAAGCAGTACAGTTAAGTGGTTGTAAAAATGTTGTATTCTCAGGAGGATATGGACTAAACTGTGTTGCCAATTACTATTATTTAGAACAATTAAAGAAAGACGGTATAAACTTTTATGCTGAACCAGTGTCAAACGATGCAGGGACGGCAATGGGAGCGGCAATGTTGTTTTATTACAGTCTTACACAGTCTAAAGAAAAGAAAGTAGACGAACCAACACTTTATCTTGGACCAAAAAGAACATATACAACAGATCAAATTGAAAACGTATGCAATCAAGAAGGTGTAGAACTTACAGATGCAACCAATGAAGAAGTTGTAAAAATTATTACTGATAAAAATATTGTTTCAGTGTTCCAAGGAGCCAGTGAAAATGGACCTAGAGCATTGGGTAACAGATCAATATTATACGATCCAAGAGATCCAGATGGTAAAGACCATGTAAACAAAGTAAAACATAGAGAATACTTCAGACCTTTTGCTGGAACTATATTGCACGAGTATGTGCATGAATGGTTTGATTTAAGAGGCATGGACGAAACTCCGCACATGATGTATGCAGTGAATTGCCAACCAGGAATAGAAGAAAAAATACCTAGCATTATTCACGTTGACGGAACTTGTAGAATACAATCTGTGAAAAGAGAACAAAATCCTTTGTATTATGACCTAATAAAGGAATTCCATAAACAAACAGAATGTCCTATAATTTTTAATACGTCATTTAATTTAGGTGGAGAACCATTAGTAGAAACATTAGAAGATGCTGTAAGAACATTAATACACAGCGAAATAGAATATTTGTTTTTGCCTGAATATAACAAATTAATAAAGGTAGCAAACAAATGAGTAAAAAAACAGCAATATTTTTAAACGGTGGCGCTGGTAGAATGATAAGTTCTATTCCAGCAGTAGAAAAATACCTAGAAGAAAATCCTGAAAAGGACCCTATACTAGTTTGTGAAGGTGGAACTGATGCTTTTAAAGGTCATCCTAAATTGTATTTTAGAGCATATGACAGTTGGCATAAAAATTTATTTCAAGAACTTCTTAAAGAAAGAGAATTAATTAGTCCTGAACCGTACAGGATTTGGGAATATTACAATCAAAAATGCAGTCTTGCTCAAGCATATGATATCGCTATTAACAACAAAGGCATTAGAGATTTACCAGCACCAACTATAAGATTAAGCAAAGAAGAATTATTAATGGCAAGAAAAATGATTGCTGAAGTAAAAGATAAAACAGGCAAAAACAAAATTGTTGTAGTTCAGCCATTTGGAAGAGGTGCTCAACCTGAAAATTTAACTGAAAAACAAATGAAAGAAGGCAAACAGCCAGAAATTACAGATGTTACTGGCAGAAGTATAGAACTAAAAAATATTTGGAGTCTTGTACGTAAATTATCTAAGAAGTACGGAGTTATGATGATGAGTGAATTCCCATTAGAATTTAAAAATCATATGTCTGCTCCAGTGGCAACTCCAATGAACGTACACATAAGAATATGGATGGCAGTCATAAAACAAGCAAATCATTTTGTTGGTTGTGATTCAGTTGGACAACATCTTGCTTACGCATTCGACGGCACTGCAACGGTGCTGATAGGATCCACATATCCCATAAACACATCATTTCCTGAAGCAGATAATTTTGATATTATTGATCTTGGATTAGATGATAGAGTTTATTCACCTATAAGAATTACCTCAGATGAGTTTAGTGATAGGCTGAATGAAGGTATTATGGCTATGGATGACCAGAAAGAAGACAGTATTATCAGGTCAGTTGAAAAGATGCTTAAACACAGCAAAAACAAGCAGTAATACCCAAAATACAGTAGTAATACAATAGTTCTAGAATAGGTAAATACACTATAATAAGGATTATTCTATATGTTTGATGTATCAAGATTTTTTGGAAAAGGTGACAGAAATACTCTGTTAATGAAGAACGGGCTAAACCTGTCTTACAATGGTCCATATTCTGTAGTAGAAGAAGGCATGATTTTAGACCAATGGCACGTGAACACATTTACCACAGCAGAATACACAATCAGTGTAGACTATGACACAAACAATAAAGAAATTTTAAAAGTACTTGTATCAGCAAGTCCAAATCAAAGCAGTCTATCAATATATGGTAGATCAAATCTAGGGAATAAATTAATCAAGATCGATAGCGAAGTTAACAATTCATATGTTCGAATCAAGATAAACCCAGCAGACAAAAGTGCAACAGAAAAATACACTGGTTCTAAGATTATCTTTGGTGCAACATATTTTGCTACATTGAATGCTTTGGTTGGAGGTACGCAAGTAACAGAATAATAAATATGGATATAACACAATGGCAGTAGTTTTTAAACCTTTCGAAACAGATTACGGATACAAGTCACCCGGATTTACAGTTGATGTAGACGGAAATGTTATAGTACGTACTATTACGAATACATACACACCGCCAGTAGTTCCGGTTGCACCAGATTTTAACATCAATGAAACTGCAGGAGCATTCACAGTACTAAACAAAGGCACAGCAGTTGTTGGTGATAATCCAACAATTACTGTAGAAAGAGGATCAACTTATACTTTTGTCTTAGACACGTCTAGTCTTGCTTTTAATATCTACAAACCAGATGTTAATAATATAACTGTTCCAGGAGAACTATACAATGAAGGTTTATCTCATACCAACACAGTTACAGGTTTAGATTTAACATCAGGCACTTATAACTTTCCGCAAACTTGGCAACAACAACAATCGGGTTATAACAGAACTGCTCAAATAGTTGTTCCAGATACAACTAACACACCATTAGCAGGAAAGAAAATACCAGTTGTAATTTCATTACACGACAAAGGATTTAATCAAGCAAATGGTATTACAAATGTTAATTTTATCACTGACAAAATTTTAATTGCACCACAAGGTTACAGCAACGAATGGAACGTAGGATATCAAACATCAAAAGCAGATGATATTGCTTTTATTGATTCTATTATTGCTAGTTTCAGTTTATACGATAACGTAGATACTAGAGAAATTACAATAATAGGATATGGAAATGGTGCACAATTGGCTTTACAATATGCAAACTATTCACAGAATGCATCTATAAAAAATATTATAACATTTAACGGATTATTAAACAGTGATCAATATTTTTCAACTGACCACAGTTTCTATAATTATACATTAGACCCTCAAAACCAAGATAATTCAACAATTATAAATTGGACAAGTGTTACACCACTGGGTAATAGAAATGTATTAATGTTTAACGGTAAAGATGATTTACAATTTCTTTATAATGGTGGAGTCATTGATGGACAAACACTTTACAGTGCAGAAGATACTGTGTATGGAATGGCAAAAGCCGATTCTACAATTGAAAATAAATTAACAGTACCAACTAATGAATCTGATGGAAGTGAAAGTTATTCTTATGATAACGAGTCAATAAGAATGTATGCATTCACAGGAGTTGCTAACAACTTTACAACATATCAAAACTCTATTAGAACAAGAATTACAGATGCTATTGTTACAAGTACATATCTTGCAATACCGGTAGCAACAACTTTAACAGATGCAGAAGCTCAAGGCAAACAATCAGGAACTTTAACTTATGCTGTTCCGGTTGACTCTCCAGATTCACTATTTTATGCAGACTCAGACGGTGTACCTTATGCTACACTTACTGTTGCTCAACCAAGTATTATTGGTGCAGGTGTTTTCAGTTCAATATTAGACACTGGTGATTTATTAGCAGAAGGAGTTAATGCACAAATAAGATTAAAACCTACAGGAACAGGAACAGTTACAATTAATCCTGCCACAGTAGGATCAATTACCAACATGAATGTTAATGCACTAAATTTATCAACTAGTGGTCAGGTTAGTTTAACACCTAATGCTGATGTCACAATAAGTCCACAAGCAGGTGGAACACTTACATTGAGACCAACAGACGTTGGTGTTGTAGATAATGTTACAATAGGGTCTGTAATACCAAGAAATGGAACCTTTTCAACATTGAATTCTTCGCAAGGAACGTTAAATAACACTACAATAGGACTAACATCAGCAACGTCGGCGGCTTTTACAGGAGCAACTGTAACAAGCGATCCAACAAATGCTAATGATGTTACTAAAAAGCAGTATGTCGATAACACAGCCACAGTGTTAGCGATAGCATTAGGAGTATAGAAAAGAATGGCAAAAAAACGTATTAATACATACAAATTTACACCAGGGATACCACAATCTGGAAACCTTTATCCTAATGCATGGGCTCAAATCAATGCCAACAAAGAATGGTTGAAAGATGAATCCAATGCTTACATAGATTACAAAATTACACAAGACACAGCGGCAGATTTATATCCAAGTGCATCATTAAGATATCTTAACAACAGAGAATATATAAAAGCAGAAGTGGCGGCATGGGTTGCTGTACAAGTTGCTGGAAATATTTCACCGTTTGCAGGTTACACAAAAACTGCAACACAAATTAAAAATGATGTAGAAGGAGTTATACAAGCGGCATATCTTGATATGAGATATGGCGGTAATGAAAATATTAGAACAACATCACAAAGTTATTATGTAGACGGAGTGCTACAATTAGCGGCGGCAGGAGAACCAGAATTAGCATATTGGACAAAAGCCAAACAGATTATAGACTTATACATTTTTACAGGTTTAGGATATAGCAGTATCAACGGAGATGGTTTATCACAAAACACGTCAGGGTCAAATGCAGAAGCAGGTGCCAAGACAGGATTTGCGGCAAACATGGCAGTAATTGATAATGTTGTAGACAATGGTATTTTAAATTTACCAGCACTTGTAAGTTCGGTATATGTATTTGCTAACTTTACATACGAACCTTACCTTTGTGAAAGAGATATGGGTTACAACATTGATGGTATTTTAACAGATTTAAGATACGGTGGAAATCAACAATCAAGATACAATGCTGGAACTTATTGGGTAGGCACAGTATCAGTTTTGAGTGGAGATAGACAACCTGAATTAGCAGTAAAAAATGAAATAAGAAGTATTATTAACAATTATGTAATACCAGGTACTGCTTACTCGTCAAGACAATCACCGGTGGTAACACAACAAACACTAGTAGGTACACCAGGTGAAGCAGGAGCCACAACAAGAGTGACTACTTTGTTTGGAATAGTTACAGATGTGATTGAAAATGGATTAGATAATTTACCAGCTCTAGTTAGCAACGGAATTTCAAGTGTAAAAATTCCTGAAAGAGTTGAATTAGCAGAATTATTATTGATTACAAACACTACTTCTAATGCAGTTTTATACACGTTCAATGATCCTGTAAAAGGAGCCACAACAACTTATCAAAGAGAATATTCTACAGATACATCAAACCCAACGGCGTTTATTGATCCAGATTTTCCTAAAGCATATCATGGCAATGACACAATCACAACTATATTTTTAAATGCTGATACATCTACAGATGGTGCAACAGACCAATTACAAATTTTTGTTGAAGATGATGAAATAAGAACACGTCCACATGATTTTGGAACAGATGCAATTGAAAGATTGAGAGTTGCACAACCAGAGTCAATGCTTGATGCTGACTTTGAATATGGTCTTCAGCCAACGAAGTGGCAAGCAATTGCAACACAAAGAGGTTATCCATCAATTTATGAAGTACCGGGTACAGACTTTGACATAGCATTAGTAACATCAGACGCTTCAGCAGGAACATCAGGTATTGGTTCATCTTTAATCACAGTTACAACAATTGGACCACACAATTTTGAAGAAGGTCAACCATTTACAATAACAGGTTTTGATAACTCAGTGGCAGGTGCAAGTAGAGCCGCAGGATCATTTGTGGTTAACACAGTGCCAACTTCATTGACATTTACATATTATGGAAAAGCAAAAGTTGGAACAGTAAATCCTACAACAATTTCTACAAACTTTACTCAATTGAGACAGGGAGACTTTTACACAGGAGCGGCAATTGGATTTCCATCATTCAGTATAGATTCAAATGGTTCATCAGGAAATTTTGTAACAAGTTTAGCAACACTATCAGGATCAACAATTTTACCATACACAGGTGTGCAACCTGAAATAGGAGCACCACTTACAGGAACAGGAATTCAAACAGGTACACAAATTACAGCAGTTAACGGATCAGGTGGAGCATTAGCGTCTCCAACAGTAACAGGAGATTATTCATCAGGTGCAACATCAATTACTGTGGCAGACTCGGCAGGAATTATTCAAAACTCTGTGATTGATAGAGGTGACGGATTTGCAGTAACAATTATTAATGTTGTAGGAAATGAATTAACATTAGGATCACCTTTGAATCAAGATTTAATTGGTGATATTTCTCAATACACAAATTTAGCAGGTGTAAATTATACTCCAGCAGGACAATTAGGAAGATTTGACATATTCAGAGTTGGCGGAGCATACTCTGTATCATTAGTTACTAATGGACAAGTTGGATCAGGACAAGATTATGCAGTGGGTGATGCCATTGTTGTAAGTGGTACAGTATTAGGTGGAGCAACACCAGCCAATGATGCAATAGTAACTGTAGAATCAGTAGACACTGGTGGAGAAATTTTAACAGCATCAGTTACAGGTACAGCATTTACAGGAACAGGTACAGCATCAGCAGTAACACCAGTATTCCAAGGTGGTGCAGGAACAGGTGCTCAAATAAATGTAACAAAAAATGCAGGAACTTATTCAGTAGCATTAAACAGTCCTTCATACACAAACGTACCAACATCTGCATATGCAGGTGGTAACGGTACAGCGGCAATTTTTGACATTGATGTAGCCGCAGGTGCATACACAGTAGCAGTAGACTCAGCAGGATCAGGATACATTGTTAACGATATTATAAGAGTTGCAGGATCTACATTTGGTGGAACAGGTACAAACAATTTAGATATTAGAGTAACTGCTGTAGGCGGATCAGGAGAAGTTCAAACAATTTCTTCGGCAGGTACAGCACCAGATCAACAAATAAGTTATGTTTCACCAATATTTACAACAGCAAGTGCTGGAGGTACAACAGCAAACTTCACAGTAACTAGAACAGGTACAACATATTCTGCAGTAGTAACAACAATAGGAAATGGTTATTCAGCAACAGACACTCTTGTGTTTGCAGGAACACAACTTGGTGGAGCAACAACAGCCAATGATGCAACACTAACTGTTGATTCTGTTGATGGTAACGGTGGAATTTTAACTTTTTCAGTAGCAGGTACGGCAGTAAATTCACAAACATATCCAAATGTAAGTTCAGGTTCAAATCTTTCAGGATCGAATGCAACTTTTGATGTTGCAATTTCATCAACAAGTTATACAGTAACTATAAACACTGCTGGTGACGATTACGGTGTTGGGCAAACACTTACAATTCCAGGAACAAGTTTAGGTGGAGCAACACCAGCCAATGATGTATCAATTGCAATCGACACTATTGTTAGTGCAGGAGCAAGTGGAATTGCTACAATCACAGCAACAGGTACAGCGGCATTAGAAGGTACATCAGGATACAAAGTAGGAGATCAATTATTTGTAAGTGGATCTGATTTAGGTGCGGCAACACCAACCAATGATGCTTATGTAACTATCAGCACAGTTGATGGAAATGGTGGTATCACAGCATTAGGAATCACAGGAACAGGTACAGCGGCTAACGTGGATTATGCATCAGTTGTTTACTCTACTAATAACTCAGGTGCGGCGGCAGTTATAGACATCAACAGAACAGCCACAACATACACAGCAACATTTACAAATACTGGTTCATCATTTGCTGGAGCAGATACAATTACAATTTTAGGAACAGCAGTTGGCGGATTAACACCAGCCAACGATGTAACAATCACAGTTGATACAGTGACAGCAGGTGCAATAGCAACTTACACTGTAACAGGTACAGCAGTCAACACACAAACATTTACAAATGTAAACAAATCAAACAGAACACCTTCAGGACTAACAATAGATGTAACATTGAATTCAGGTTCATACACATTGGCAGTTAATAATGGTGGTAGCGGACATGCACCAGATCAAGTATTTAAAATAGTAGGTACAGATGTGTTTGGTGGTTCACCTGCAAATGATTTAACATTTACAATTGCTGGTATAGATGCTGTTTCAACAGGATCAGTAACTTCAGTGTCAGCGGCAACAGGAACAGCAAACACAGGAACAGGTAATGCATTGAATGTTCAAGGCACAAACAGAACACCTATTGGTGTTGGTGCTCAATTCAGTGTTACAAGAACTAATGCAACAGATTCATCAACTGATTACTCAGAGTGTATACAAATACAAGACGGTACAAACTATGCTGTAGGTGACAAAATTATAATTTCAGGATCAAGTTTAGGTGGAACAACACCAGCCAATGATATAACTGTAACAGTACAAGGAGTTACTTCTTTTGGTGGTGTGGTAAGCAACACACACGTGGGAACAGCAATTGGTGGAACAGGATTAAGTGTTTATTCTTCAGTAACAATTTCAGATCCAGTTACACAATCAATTCCATTAACTTCAACAATTTCTTATTCAGCATTGGCAACAATGAGAGTTAACTTTACTACACCACATGGACTTGTTCCAGGTAATGCATTCTTAGTTGTAATAATATCTGATGATGGATCAAACAATCACATATTGGCTTCAGGACCGTTCTTAGCAACTTCTATTCCATCACCGACTAGTTTAACTTATCAAGTTAGATCACCAGGTGCTATCACAGATGCAGGTTGGCAAGGATCAATATATGGCAGACCAGATTCATTCTTTATACACAGACCATTCGATGGTGGTGTTCAATTAGGAACAGGTGGTCCGGCACACGGTGCTCAAGCAATACGTCAATCTAAAAAATATATTAGATATCAATCAGGTAAAGGTTGTATGTACACAACTGGTGCTCTATTTGCTCCAAGTTATGACATTCTAAACATTACTGCTAATGGAATCAATGCAGGTTCGACAATCACTGTAACAACAGATGACGTTGATCATAATTTACAAGTTGGTGCTATTATTAGATTAGTGGGTGTAGCAACATCAGGTTATGATGGTGAATACACAATTACATCAATTACAAATGAAAGAACATTTACAGTTATTGCACAAATTACTTTAGGAGGATCAACTCCTGAATTTACAGATCAACCACAAGTATCATTGTATAAATGGAATGGTGCAACTGTAAGATCAGGAATATTTGATGATCAAAACGGAATTTTCTGGGAATATGATGGACAAAACACAAATGCTGTACAAAGAACTGCCACAAGACAATTGGCAGGAACAGTTACAGTTACGCCTAATTCAAATTCTGTATCAGGTACAGGAACAAGATTCAGAGAACAAGTTAAAGCAGGTGACAGAGTTGTAATAAGAGGTATGACTCACGTGGTATCAAGTGTTACCAACAACACAACAATGAGTGTTACTCCAGATTACAGAGGTGTTAATACATCAGCAGGTGTTAAAATGTGTGCTGTGGTAGACAAAAAAGCAAAACAATCAGAATTTAACAAAGATGTATTAGACGGAACAGGACCAAGTGGATACAAATGGGACGTGTCTAAGATGCAGATGATTGGGATACAGTTTTCATGGTACGGGGCTGGATTTATTGATTGGATGACTAGAGGTCAAACAGGTAACTTTATTTTCGTACACAGAATGAGAAATTCAAACGTTAACACAGAAGCATTTATGAGAACAGGTAACCAACCTGTACGTTATGAAGTGACCAACGAAGGTCCAGGTGCAAGACTACTTGAAAATATGGATACAACACAAACTACAATTACTGTTGTAGATGCATCATTCTTCCCAACAGGAGGAGGTACTGTGTACATTGATAACGAAATTATAACATTTACAGGTATCACAGGCGACACATTAACAGGTTGTACTAGAGCGGCACAACTTACAAACTTTGCGGCAGGTGCCACAAGAAACTATACAGCAGGTGTGGCGACGGCACACTTTAGAAACACTGGAGTTGTGTTGATATCCAACACAGCATCTCCAATCATATCACACTGGGGATCAGCATATCTAACAGATGGTAACTTTGACGAAGATAGAGGATATCTATTCAACTACTCAGGTCAAGGATTACAACTATCAACAATTAGACAAACTGTATTCTTAATGAGATTGGCGCCTTCAGTATCCAATGCCTTAACAGGTGACTTGGGAGACAGAGATCTACTTAACAGAGCCCAGTTGCTACTAGACGGTATTGAGATTACCACAGAGCCAGTTGCGGCAGGTGGCGTACAAGGTCAGTTGGTTGTACAAGGAATTATTAATCCACAAAACTATCCAATTGATCCAGCAGACATAGGTTGGACAGGACTACAAGGTACAGCACAAGGTGGACAACCAAGTTTCGCCCAGATTGCTCCGGGTGGTTCAGTTAACTGGAACGGTGGTGCATCAATCACAACTCAGACAGCAAATACTCAAGCAGAAATGACATCTTCATCTACTCACTGGTTTAACTTGAGTGGTAACAGAAACTATATGTATTTCTTGGAAGCAGAATGGGAAGGCAAAGGACACGTGGTAGGTATGAAAGTAACCTCAGCACAATTCCCTAGCAACACAGTGGTTACACAGATTAGTGATAGTGGTTCTTATTATTTTGTAAGATTTTCAAACAGACACACAGGTGTGTCAGGCGGTGATGCTGTGAACTTTGCATTTGGCGGTGACTTTGCAAGTACTAACTACTTGTTCTTTGATCCAACAACATGGGAAGCCTCAGGCGCTGTGGCAGGTACTGAAGTGGATACAGCAACAACAACTGAATTTCCACCAGGTACAGTTGTACAAAGTGTACAAGCAAAAACGGCATTTGGTTCAACAGAATACTACAGAGTTGACTTTAACCAATCATTCAATGGAACGATTGCCGCGGCAAGCAGTATATCATTTAACTTTGGTCAACCACCTTACGCACAACCAGGTGAAACTATTTTCTCTTTCATTGCCCAACCGGGAGAAAGAGCAACACTTGCCTTAGACAAGATCAAAGCCTTAACTAACACAACACTAGGTGGACGTGGTACGTTCCCTAATGGTCCAGACGTGTTGGCAATCAACGTATTTAGAACTGCTGGTACAGGTGATGTAGCAGGAACAGTTACACTGCGTTGGTCTGAAGCACAGGCTTAATGTATCAACTCATCAAGCATATATGCGAGACGTGTGGGTGTGAACAACACTGCAAAAGATCGTGTGGAGAATGTCTAGATTGTCCAGACTGTCGTTGTAAGGAATGTATTAAAAAAGACTGATAAGATGAATTATAATAGGCTTCGTGTACTGGAAAGAGAAAACCCACACAAAGAACCTGAACGATGTTTTGTTTTACAAAAATTAATCGAAAAACACAATTTAAAAAAAGGCGCTGAACTAGGAGTTAGAAGCGGCGAACTTTATTATTTTTTGTTATCTCATTGTCCTGAACTTACCTTGATTGGTGTAGATTTGTACGAAAGTCAACCAAATGGAAGTACTGATCCTCAACGAAAAAGAACATATGATCAACCTCATATGGGGTTTAGTTATGATCACTCAATGTATCACAATTTCATAAAAGAGTTACAAAATGAATTTGGAACAAGAGCTCAATTTATAAAAGATTGGACTTCAAATGCGTCTTTATTAATTGAAGATAATTCATTAGATTTTGTGTTTTTAGATGCTGATCATGGATTTGATGGATGTTCGCAAGATATTGAAAAATGGACACCAAAAGTTAAATCTGGTGGATTTATAACAGGACATGACTTCTGGTTGTCAGGAGTAAAAAAAGCAGTACAAAAATATTTTGGCAACGATTATAAGAAATATCCAGATCACGTCTGGATACATCAAAAAAAATAAATTATTTTTCTTCTATTTTTTGTGAATCGCCGGGAATAATTCTATAATTGTCTTCTGGATCATCAGCAGTACTCACTTCTGTGATGCTACCGCGATCAGTTAAACATTGTACTTGATGTGGCATTAGAGGTAAGTTTCTCCAAGTTTCGCCTTCATTAAGTTCTTTTGTTAGTAAAGTTGCAGTTTGAGTGTCAATCCAACTTAAAAGAAATTTACCTTCATTTACAAACCAAGTTTCATCTTTAGTTTTGTGAAAGTGCATTGAAAATTTAGCACCCTTGCGTTCGAACACCATAATTTTTCCACAGTATTTGTCATTGGAAGCCCAAATTAATTCGTATCCCCAACCTTTGTCTACTTTACCTTCTTTATTAATCATTTAAATATTGCTCAACTGTTTTATATTTTATTATAACATTTTTATTTAATTCTGTTAAATCTGCACAGGTGTAAGACTGATATTGCCCTTTAAGTTGTTGAGGCATAGGTATTGTTTGTATTTTGGCATTGTATTTTTTAGCCACAGATTCTGCAACACTTTGAAAAGATGTTGCTGTACCAGTACCAACATTGTAAATACCGCTCACATCTTTTTGTAGCATTTGGCACTGTACATTACATAAATCATCTACACATACAAAATCTCTAAGGAATTGATCACTATTTTCAAATAGTTTTATTGTGCCATCTTGTTTTGCTTGTTTTGTAAATTTACTTACTGGAGATGCTTGATCACCTTTGTGTTCTTCATGATCTCCATAAACATTGAAATATCTAAATCCTTGTACTAATATTTTAAATTCTCCCATGGCTTGTTGTACAAATCTATCAAACAAATACTTGCTCCAAGCATATGGTGATTGAGGATACACTGGACCGTTTTCTACAAAACTGTTTGTGTTACCATACACACTGGCAGAACTGGCATATTGAAAATTTACTCCCATAGTGTCGCACATCTGTAATAATTTTAAACTGTATTCATAATTTTGATCCATAATTAGTTCTACATTTCTTTCGGTTGTGGAACTAATTGCTCCAAGATGTATTACCCAATCATATAAACTAGGATCAGGAAAACTATTTTTAGCATATTCAAATTTTGTGACTTCATGATTCATGTCAATTAAATGTTTACACAAATTTTTTCCTATAAATCCTTCAGCACCTGTTACACAAATTTTCATATATGACTCCATAAGTTATTAATTGCTTCTGCTCCTTGTGGCAAAATAGGTTTTAATAATTGGTTATTCCAACTAGCAACAAAATTAATATTGATATTAACTCTACATCTTGTATCTGTACAAGTACTACCAGTGTGTTCCATATAACTAGGAAATATAACCATAGAGTTTGCTTCGCTAAAAACTTTATCGCCATCTTTAAATTCTGTGTAACCATTGTTTGTATTACAATAAAAGATTGCTGTGTAACTTAATGGCACACTAACATCACAATGCATACCGTGAGTTACAATTTCATTTTGTCCAGGAATATTATTTGCTTTCACACGTAAAAAAGTATGAGGTTGTAACACAGCAAATATAGGAAACAACATATTCCATAATTCAGGACCTGTCACTATATTGCTCCCTTCATGAAATTTGTGTACAAATTGTATTTGATATTTTTCTTCTGTATTGGATTGATGTGAATGTACAACATGGTTTTGATAAAACCAAGGAAATTTATCACTCATGATTATATCCGTTAACTGTTTAAAATGTTCATCACTTAAAACATTTTTTATTGTTATTTTGTTATTTTTTATCTGTTGTTCCATTAACTTTGTTTAATAAATTTGTTGTTGAAAAACCTTTGACAGTTGGAAAAATTTTCACATCTGCCATTTCATTACCTACAGTGGTTTCCACACTGTAATCTCCACCTTTAACTATAACATCAGGTGTATATTTTTTAATTGATTCTAGTGGTGTATCTTCATTGAACACAACAACCTGATCTACCCAAGGCAACTCCATTAATTGTTGTTGTCTTACTGACATACTATTGTAAGGACGGTCATTGCCTTTTAGTCTTTTAACACTATCATCTGAATTAATACCTACAATCAATTTGTCTCCTTGATTTTTGGCAAATTTTAATAATTCTAAATGTCCTTGATGTAGAATATCAAAAACTCCATTAGTCCAAACTATTGTGTCTTCTATATCACTAATCTTAACAACAGTGACGCCTCTGTGTTGTACAACACTACTTGCACCTTTCAAAGCAAGAGAACAAGCATCTGTCATACTATGTCCTTGTTCAACATATTTTACAATAATTGCTAACACTGTATCTCCTGCACCACTAACATCTGCCAATTCAACAGCGTCACCAGTGATGTGTTTGTATTCATTGTCGCCAACAACATGAATGCCGTGACCTCCGTCAGTTATCACTAACCAGTTCCAATTGAATTGCTTTCTGTATTGATCAGCATTTTTAGGATCAAATTTCCCAAACCATTGCTCATACTCTTTCATATTAGGTTTAACCAAATATGCGTTTTTATAGCAGTCAGGATTTTGTTTTGGATCTACGTAAACTCTTTTTACTAGATTAACAATATCATTGACGAGTGTGCTGTTGATCACTCCTTTGTTGTAATCGCTTACCAAAACAATATCGTCTTTTTGTAAATTTTTTAATAAATTTTGTGTGGGTTGAGATTGGGTGTATTGTTCTTCACGATCCAGTCTCAACAAGTGCTGTCCGTCAGGACCAATCATACGTGTTTTCACAGTGCTGGTTACAGCATCGTTACTGATGTATGATGTGATATTGTTTTTAAGCAGTATTTCCTGTATTCTATGCCCTGGGGCATCGTTGCCCACCGAACTGTAAAGATGCGTGTCTACGCCGAGATTTGACAGGTTTAAAGCGAGGTTTCCTGCTCCTCCTATGTTGTATTTACGATCACTTTCCTTTAGTACAAGAGTGGATGCTTCTGGAGATACTTTGGTACAATCGCCCTGTACCCAAACATCTAGCATTACGTCTCCGATTATTTTCATTTGATCAATTTTAACATTTTAAACACAGTATCCAATTTAATTTGGTTGGTTTTATTTTGAAAAGTTTTACGCAATCCTTGGTGTAATGGCTTGGGCCAATTACCAAAAGTTACCCATGCATATCCATCGTGCTCTGTGTTTAAAGTTGGAATAAATTCTTTTTCAACCACACACAAATATGTATGATATAAAAAATTTTCATCGTTACTGATGAAAGTTTCCATTGGAATAGTTTTTTTGATTTGTTGTTCGCCTATTTCTTCTTTAATTTCTCTTTGAAGACCGTCCCATAAATTTTTATCTGAAGTTGTGGTACCGCCAACAAGTCCCCATACATTATTTTGTTTGCTTTGGGTTCTATGTAATAACAAAAATCTTTTGGTATCTAATGTATAGAAGAGTGCTCCACACCCTACAATTTTACTGTTCATGTAAGTAATTATATGACTACTGGATCTTCCAAGTGCCTTTTCGATATTCACCTTCGAAAGACAATAACCATTCACTACCATTCCATTTGTACTGAACGCCAGTGTTCAAATTGGTAACGTGTGTGAGATCTGTGATTGTGCTGGCATCAAAAATAACTTCCCAATTTGTGCCGTTCCATTCTATAATGTCATTTGCACCTGCAACTAAATCTATATTGCTGTCACCTTTCCAAGCATCAGCACCATCTTCGTTATCAGAATCACCAATACCTTTTAACAACAATAATCTTTTTCCATTCTGTTTGACCGTTGATGGATCAAATTTTGTAGGATCTACTATAAAGTCAACTGATCCACTTGTTGTGATTGGGCCAACAATTACAGTATCAGTTGGGATTGTATCTTCGTCCCAATTAATTAAAAGTTGGAATGGATTTGTTTCATTGACTGCAACTGTGCCAACCACTTGGGCATCAATACCTTCTCTATTCAAATAAATTTTACTTAATCCGTTTTTATAATTTGGTATAGTTAAAACATTACCTGTCCATACTTCTCCGCCTATCACACCTTTAGTAATAATTTGAGCAACACTGTTTAACACATAAATGGTTTGATCTATACCTGTTGTTCCTTGTACTGAGTCTGTATCTTTTCTTACGGCTCTTCCTTTGTCGTCTAACTTAATACTGTTTTCATATCCATCTTGATATGCTTTTAGTTCAGGCATAGTTTGACTTAAATCTACATTTCCTGTTTGCTCATTGAATATACTTGTAATAATGTGTGTGATTACTCCTAATTTTTTTACTTTTGTTGGAGGTGAAATATATATAGGTGTTGTAAAACCTAAAGTAGCAACATCAACTTCTGTTTCTGTTCCTAATGGAATAGTTCTAGATGAAAAATTAATTTGAGATAATTCTACTACACTTAAACTTGTCCAGTCAACGTAGTTGTCTGTGGTTTGTATTTCAAGAGATGGATTAAACAACATCATTATTTGTTCCATTACTTGTAATTTTTGTTCAGTGTTTGATGTCCAAATATCAGCATTCAATGTTAATGTGTATGGTGTTGGCATTAATCTTTCCACCGTGACATTTTTACCTTGTTCATTTATATATTCTTTACCAGCACTATCATATGCTCTTTCTCTAACATGAACTTTACTAATAAAACTAGAATCTGCTAAACGAGTTCTATCCATTTCTAAACCAGTAACATACACACCCATTCTAGGTACAGACGGTAATTTATTTTCTGAATTATCTCTTATAATGTGTGATACTTGTCTTGAAATATCTCCATACATAACAGGAATAGTTTTTAATCCACCATCTCCATCTTTGTATGAAAAATTACTCATCAGTCTAATTATTTGAGTAATATATCTTCTAATCTGTCCGTCGTAAAAAAATTGCATTAATTATCCGCCTTTGGTCTGAGTGCTTTTGATAAACTTTGTCTTTCAGTAACTGATTCACCAGCAATCGTTGAAGTTTTAGTATTGTTAACAAACGTACCTTTTTGTGTGCTTCGTGTGTCAGTGTTAGTTAGTGTCATACGTATGTTGTCTTCCATTTTTACCCAACGACTAGTGTCTCTTCTGAATAATCTATTGGGTAAGAAATCTGTTCTTAAAAAATAATCACCTTTATCAGATGTTGCTGGAAAACTAATACCAAAGCCAAACTGTTCGCCGTTGGGTGCAATACCGTCTCCAAGAATATATCCATCATATCCTTCTTTGCTAGGAGTTTGAGTTACTCTGTCTGCCAATGTGTTTTGTGTGGTTGCATCTAATTGTGTTGTATCTGTAGTAACTAGTTCAGGTTTTCCTTGATCATCCACTTGTAGTGTATAAAAATGTGCTATGTCATAACCCGACTTAGGTGAATCTGCTTCTGCTTGTTGAACCACAGCATTGTTGATCTGCATTTCTTTCTCGTAAGTAGAAAGCACATCTCTTAATGTCTTACCATCACCTGCTCCAGCGTCTTTGTTTAATATTTCTTTAAATTCTTGTGAGTCGTATATTTGTTTTAGTTTAACTCTATATAGGTGTGGATACCAAGTTTGTGAAAATCCTTCTGCCGCTCTGCTAACATCTTCCACAACATAAAATCTTTTAAGTGCTACATTAAAATCGTTCAAGGCATATTCATCTTTTAAATGAGGTAATTCAAATACATCACCTGGCATAACTTTTCTGCCCAAAGTTTTAACACTGCTGGTGATTGGAATAGTCATAAACAATGTGTCATTCTGTAAAAATAGTCCAAATTGACTCATATCAAAATCAATATCTTGCACATTGTATATGCCTCTTAAACTGTACACATCTTGACTGTATTTTCTATCTCTATTTTCAAGAAACAACATATCCTGTATGTTGGTTTCTTTCACAGCATCGTATTTTGGCTGGGTTGGAGTAGCGTCTGCTTCGTCGGTATTCTTAGGTCCTAGGTATTTGTGTACAAATACATCGGTTCCGCCCACAGTGAACATTTCCACCACTGTTTTGTCTAAGAATGTGTAGTCGTTCCCTTTTTCTGGTTTATAAAGACTTAATCTCGGCATATACATATATTTATCGGACGATAAATATGTATAAGGAAAACTGTATGAGTGATTTAAGCACACAAAAACAAGAAGTATTCGACTACGTTCACACTAGCCTAGGTGGCGGTATGGTAGACGTAGAATTAGACCCTGTACACTATGAAACAGCATTAACTGACGCATTAGACAGATTTCGCCAGAGATCTGATAACTCTGTTGAAGAAAGTTATATGTTTCTGCCTTTAGTGAAGGATCAAAACGATTATACACTTCCAAACGAGGTGATAGAAGTTAGACAAATCTTTAGAAGATCAATAGGTTCAAGATCAGGCGGTGGAGATGGTGGTACATTGTTCGAACCATTCAATATGGCATACACAAACACATACCTATTAGCAAGTTCTAACATGGGTGGTGTAGCAACATACAATATGTTTGCTCAATATCAAGAATTAGTAGGAAGAATGTTTGGTTCTTTCATAGAATTTAAATGGAACACAACAACCAAAAATTTAACAATACTTCAAAGACCAAGACAAGGTGAAGAAGTATTACTAGAATGTTACAATTACAGACCAGATTCAGAATTGCTTAAAGATTATTTGGCAAAAAAATGGTTAAAGGATTATACACTTGCTAAATGCAAATATATGTTAGGTGAAGCAAGAAGCAAATTCAACACAATAGCAGGTCCACAAGGTGGAACATCACTAAATGGTGATGCATTAAAACAAGAAGCCATAGCAGAAATGGAAAGACTCGAAATAGAAGTCAAAACACAAACTGGTGGTGGTCAAGGATATTCCTTCGCAATTGGTTAAATCTTAGTTGACAATCAACTAAACATATAGTAATATACACTATATGAAACATCAAGTTACTCCATTATTTTCAGTACCATTATACAAAACTGTTCTGGATCCTTTAGATCCCATGGAAGAATCTTGGATAAAAAATTTAAAATTTCCTCCACAAAGCGTTGGTTTATATGACGCCGAAAATGAAGAACCAAAAAATGCAGGAATGCAAGTATTGAATCAACCTCAATTAAAAAATCTTAGACAACAGATATTGAAAGTAATGAATCATTTTGTAAGCGATGTATTAGATATTGAACAAGATTTTGAATTAACAACAAGTTGGGTAAACAAAAATGGAAAGGGTGATCATATTGTTCAACATTCACACCCAAATGCAATGATTAGTGGAGTGTATTATGTTGAAAGTGATGACACATCTGCTCCGATAATATTTAACAAACCTTATTTTTACACAAATCTTTTTCACGAAACAATTAAACCAACTTTTAGAAATAAAAATCAAAACCAATACAATGTAGATTATTACGGCATGAAGCCTAAAAAAAATGATCTGTATATGTTTCCATCTTGGTTAGAACACACAGTACCTCCGCAAGATGCAGACAAAGATAGATTAAGTTTAGCATTTAATTTTTTTGTTAAAGGCAAGGTAGGAGTAGGTACAACACAATTACAATTATGATTATAGGAATATGCGGACTGATAGGTTCAGGCAAAGATACCATCGCTGACTTTTTAGTAAAAGAACACAACTTTCAAAAGTTATCTTTTGCTGACAAATTAAAAGACAGTGTGGCTGAAATGTTTGATTGGGATAGACAGTTGCTGGATGGTAAAACAGATGAAAGCAGAGCATGGCGTGAAAAGTCAGATGAATTTTGGAGCAAAGAAATGGGTAGAGACATCACACCAAGATACGTGCTTCAAGTGTTTGGCACAGAATGTATGCGTGACGGATTCTATGATGGCATATGGGTAAGTTTAACAAAAAAGAAAATTTTAGACAATCCAAATATCAACTGGGTAATACCTGATGTGCGTTTTGAAAATGAATCTAAAATGATTAAAGAGGTACATGGAGAAGTATGGTGGGTAAAAAGAGGATCACTGCCTGTATGGTTTAGAATGTATCAAGACATCGGAAAAGTACCCAAAGATGTTCATCCTTCAGAATGGGCGTGGGCAAACACAGATTTCAACACAGAATTATCCAACAATGGCACTATTGCTGAACTTAAAAATCAGGTACAAGATCGCCTTGTTGCCAACGGATTCCTTCAAGGTGCAAAGATCTCTGGCAGTTAGCACATACTGTTTTTAGATTGTTAAATCTACAATTATTAAGATTACTGTCCACGTGAAACACGTTAAATTGTTGTTTATATTTGCTGGTGTGTCCACATTTATCACACTTTGTTTTAGTTCTATATCCAGCAATATACCATTTGGGTTGATAACCACTAGGTCCTCCATACTTTAAACACATCTCACACTGCTTTCTATAATAGGTCTTATTGCCTTTTTTATAGTTCACAGCACATGGTCTTTTACTACATTTCACACATAACGGTCTCATACGGATGTATTTACCTACCCTTTCCAACCCCTTTTTTATTACAGTTAATACGGCTTGATTTGGCACATTGTCATAAATACTAGCAATAATAAAGTTTTACACTTTAATAGGAGATAAAAAAAATGGCATTAGTTTCACCAGGAGTACAGGTTAGTGTAATAGACGAAAGTTTCTACACACCAGCAGAACCGGGCACAGTCCCAATGATATTTGTTGCTTCGGCACAAGACAAAACAAACAGTTCAGGAACAGGAACAGCACAAGGTACAACAGCGGCTACGGCAGGCAAAGTATACTTGATGACTTCACAAAGAGAATTAGCAGAAACATTTGGTGATCCAGTATTTAAAACTGATGCAAATAATAATCCTATCAATGGTGGTGAAACAAACGAATACGGATTACAAGCGGCTTACAGTTATTTAGGTGTTGCCAACAGAGCATACGTTGTTAGAGCAGGAGTTGACATGGGTCAATTAGAAGCAACAGCAACAGCACCAGCGGCAAATCCAGAATCAGGAACTTATTGGTTTGACACAGCATCTTCAAAATTTGGAATATTTGAATGGAATGGCGCAAGTGCAACAACAACAGGTGGACAATCATTTACAAACAAAGTACCTCACGTAATTACAAGTGCAACACTTTTAAGTGCAGGTGTTCCAAAAACTTCATTTGGACAAGCAGGTGATTATGCAATCGTGGCAACAACAGATGCCAACGAAATGTTTTACAAAAAATACGATGGTAACTGGGTAGGTGTTGGCACAGCGGCTTGGGTTGGATCAAATCCAACTGTAACAGGTTCAACAGCAACAGCAGGTTACACAGGTGTAATTGGTTCAGGAACAACTTTCACAATCACTATAAACGGTGGTGCTACTACAATCACAACATCAGGTACAACAGTAACGCAAGTTGCGGCAGATATTGCAGGTGCAGGTGTTTCAGGTTTAACAGCAAGAGCAGTAGGCGGAGTATTAGCAATTCATTATGATGGTTCTAATGACGCTGACATTATTCTTGCTAACGGTACATTAGACATAGCAATAGGTTTAGGTATTGCACCAGGAACATATTACGTTCCAGCATTACAAACTGCTCCACACACTTCAGTACCAGCATACAAAACTGCTGACGCACAATCAAGACCAACAGGTTCTTTATGGGTGAAAACAACAACACCTAATTCAGGTGCGAAATGGTCAGTTAAAAAATTCAACGGTACAACAAAGTTATGGGAAGAAGTAACAGCACCAATTTATGAAACAGCCGAAAAAGCAATATACAATTTAGATAGAGCAGGCGGCGGATTAAATCTTGCTGTAGGCAGTTTATACATTGACCATGATAATGGAACAAATGCATTAGAGCAAACAATTTTAAGAAGAGAATCTACAGGTTCAACAAAAATTACAGGTACAGCAATTACAACGGGTATCACAGCAGGTAGCAAATCATTTACTATTGCTGAATCAATTGTTGGACAAGAAGCAATGAACTCAGCAGTAACAGTCAGTGTAACTCCAACAGGAGCGGCAACTGACAGTGATTTAATAGCAGGTGCTATTAATGGTTCAGGTTTTACAAACATTGTAGCAAGTGTTGATGCGTCAAACAGAGTTTCAATTGAACACAACGATGGCGGAGAATTTGACATTGTTGACACAAATAATACTTTGGAAGAAGCAGGATTCACTAATTACAATTACACAACAAAGGCAGGAACAGCAAATTTATATCAAACAGCAGGTGGTTCTAGAGCAAGTAACTGGAAAGTTTTAACTTACACAGCAAGTGACACAGCAGTTACAACAACTGCGGCAGACGGACAATTATGGTACAGTTCAATTGTTGATGAAGTAGACATTATGTATCACAACGGTACAGACTGGAAAGGTTACTCAGCAGTAGCAAGTTCAGATCCAGCAGGTCCACAAGTTAAATCAACTGCTCCAACTACACAATCAGATACAACAGCACTTGTTGAAGGCGACTTATGGATTTCAACAGCAGACTTAGAAAACTATCCAACAATTTACAAATGGAATGCAAGTTCTTTAAAATGGGTACTAGTTGACTCAACTGATCAAACAACAGAGAATGGAATTTTATTTGCTGATGCAAGATTTGGTACAACAGGTGGTACGGCAACAGTTGCACCAGCAGGCACTATTGCAGAATTATTAGCAAGTGACTTCTTAGACACTGATGCTCCAGATCCAGCATTATATCCAAAAGGTATGTTGTTATGGAACACAAGACGTTCAGGTTTCAATGTTAAGAAATTTACTAGAAATTATGTTGATGTTACAGCAAACAATACAAGAGGAACAGACAGCGGCAGTTCAATGGCGGCTTACTATCCACACAGATGGACAACTGAATCGGCTAACCAAGCAGATGGTTCAGGATCATTTGGTAGAAAAGCACAACGTAAAGTAATTGTACAATCATTACAAGCAACGTTAAACTCTAATCAAGAAATCAGAGATGATGAATCTAAATTGTTTAACATAATGGCAACACCAGGATATCCAGAATTGATTGGTGAAATGATTGCATTAAACAATGACAGAGGCTTGTCAGCATTTATAGTTGGTGACTCACCGATGAGATTAACTCCAGATGCAACAAGTTTACAAAATTGGGCAACAAACGTTAACCTAGCAGTAGAAGACAACGACAACGGTTTAGTTAGCACAGATGAATATCTTGGTGTGTTTTATCCATCAGGATTTACAAGTGATAACTTTGGTAACAATGTTGTTGTTCCAGCATCACACATGATGTTAAGAACAATTGCTTTAAGCGATCAAGTTTCTTTCCCATGGTTTGCACCAGCAGGTACAAGACGTGGTGGAATTACAAATGCTTCTTCAACAGGTTACATTAATAACGAAGGCGAATTTGTTTCAACAGCATTAAATGAAGGTCAAAGAGACACATTGTATTCAAACAATGTTAACCCAATCACTTTCATAACAGGTGCTGGTTTAGTCAACTACGGACAAAAAACAAGATTTGCTGGAAGTTCTGCATTAGACAGAATTAATGTTGCTAGATTAGTAATTTACATGAGAAGTCAGTTAAACAAATTAGCAAGACCTTATGTTTTTGAACCAAATGACAAAATAACAAGAGATGAAATCAAAGCTCAAGCAGAAAGTTTATTACTTGAACTAGTTGGTAACAGAGCGATTTTTGACTTCCTAGTTGTGTGTGACGAATCAAACAACACACCTACTAGAATAGACAGAAACGAATTGTACTTGGATATTGCTATTGAACCAGTCAAAGCAGTAGAGTTCATCTATGTACCATTAAGATTGAAAAACACTGGCGAAATAGCAGGATTATAATAGATAAATATTATAGGAGAAACAAATGAGTATATCTACACTATCAAAAATTACAGTACCTTTAGACAGTAACCAATCTGCTTCTAACCAAGGTCTGTTAATGCCAAAGTTACAGTATCGTTTTAGAGTATCACTAGAAAACTTTGGTGTATCTACACCGACTACTGAACTTACAAAACAAGTTGTAGATATTACAAGACCTAATTTAAGTTTCGAAACAACTACTATTGATGTTTATAACTCTAAAGTATATCTAGCAGGTAAACACACATGGGAAACTGTTACACTAACATTAAGAGAAGATGTCAGCAACAACGTGCAAAAACTTGTTGGTGAACAATTACAGAAACAATTTGACTTCTTTGAAATGAGTGCGGCGGCTTCAGGTTCAGATTACAAATTCGTAACAAGAATAGAAATTACAGACGGTGCAAATGGTGCCAACACAGTAAATGTTTTAGAAACATTTGAACTGTATGGTTGCTACATTGAATCAGCAAACTACAATCAATTAGCATATCAAACAAGTGAACCTGTGACTGTAACGTTAGCATTAAGATACGACAATGCTATCCAGACTCCACAAGGAACAGGAGTAGGTACTGCTGTAGGCAGAACAACAAACACTTTAATTACGGGCGGCGGAGCGTAATTTTCGTAAGCATTTATAAATTTAGGGGAGGACTTTTAAAAATCTTTAGAAGTCCTTTTTTAATGTCCGGGCATTAGCCCATTTTTATCAATCAAAAACAGTAGAGGAAAACGTTATGAAAATGACAAAGAAAAAAGTAGCTCTAGGTGTGGCGGTTATTATCGCTCTTGGAGTTTTATGGTCAGTGCTAAAACCAGCACCGGCTGAAGCGGCAAATGTTGATTTTACATTTGGTGCTGAAAGAAAAATAGAAGCAGAAACGAATGCTATGTATCTTGACTCACACGTTAAAATATTTGCAGGTATTGATGCTACTAGTGGTGTGAACTACACAGTTGATGATGACATGGACGCAACATTTGATTCATTTGAATTAGATTTTGCTAAAGACATCACTGAATCAGCGACTGTTTATGTTAACAACGATTTCGGTGTTAATTTAGACCACACTGAATCTACAATAGGGTTTAAAATTAAGTTTTAATACTCAATTTCAAACTCTTGAACACACTGTAAGGCGGCTTTAAGTCGCCTTACTGTTTTTAACACACCACTTTTTACAGCACATAAATACTGTATATGGCAAATTTACTCAAAGGTTTCTTAGACAACGTTCTAAAAGGTACACTCAATCCTAAAGGTAATTTAGGTGATTTTGCCCATGCTTCTAGACTATATGTTGATGATAGTTTTAGATTAGCACCCAAACAAAAGTTTTTATATCATGTGGTTTTCAATATTAATCCACAAGCGGCAATCACAGATCCGCCATTAGCGAATCATCAGAGAGAATTGAATATGTTGGTCAAAGCAGTAGACTTGCCACAATACACTGTGGACATGATTACAGCACAACAATACAACGTTAAAAGAAAAATACAAACGAAGATTGCATATGATCCAATTAATATCACTTTCCATGATGACAATTATGGTGTAACAACTGCACTATGGGAAACATATTATAGATATTATTTCAAAGACGGAACGTATGCTAATAAAGATACACAAGGAAATCAATCCACAAGTACAGATAGACCTTATAGTAAATCAGGTGGATTAACAAATAACAAAGGAACTAAAAATAGATTTGGATTAGATGCTGATGCTAATATTCCGTTTTTTACAAGTATTCAAATTTATCAAATGGCAAGAAAAACTTATACTTGTTACACATTAGTAAATCCAATTATTCAAAGATGGCAACACGATTCAATGAACAATCAGGAATCGGCACCAGTACAGAATCAAATGTCAGTTGAATATGAAGCAGTATTTTATTCTAGAGGTAGAGTACAAGCCAACGGTGCTCCTGCTGGTTTTGGAAAAGAACATTATGATCGAACTCCATCACCTAACAGTTTATCAGGCGGAGGTTCTACAAGTTTATTAGGAACAGGTGGAGTATTATCAGGATTATTTGGAGCCAACGATGGACCATACACGTACATCGGCAGTCAACTAGGAGCAAGTAGACGAGGAATAACTCTTGGTTCAATAATTAGAACTGCAAATAGATTAAAAAATGCAAAAAATTTATCCAAAGAAGGATTACGTCAAGAAGGATTTAATATATTAACAGGAGCAATAGGTAGAATAGGAAACACTTCCGATCAGTCTTATGGTGTTCCAAATACTTTTATAGGTAGAAGTGCTTCTAATATCGGTGCAGGCATAAAGGCTGTAACAAAAGCAATAATAAGGAAATAAAATGTCAAACATACCAAAACAAAATAATGATAGTAATCAACCAGTAAAAGAATTTTTCAATGAATATTTCAATGAGACTATTGCTTTTCCTAGCAATGATGTAGATGCAGTTGTAGGTTATTTTGAATCAAGAGGCTTTGACAGAACTGCCAGCATATCTACAGCAACAGTGATATTACAACAAGCAAAAATAGACGGTGTTAAAGTTTTTGAATTAATAGATACTTTACAAGGTATGGACAAAGTACAATTAAGTTATATCGTTACTGAAATTTTAAATCATAACAGATCAAATACATCATCACTTGGTTATAAAGTTAAAACTGAAAACAGTCTTTCAGAAAAACGTAACATAGTAGTATAGTCCAATGGCGAAGTTCGCTCAAGGTAGATATCAAATAAAAAATCCAGACAAATATGTTGGAGGCCGAACTCCTTTATATAGAAGCAGTTGGGAATTTGCTTTTATGAAGTTTTGTGATGAAAGTCCTAGCATACAAAAATGGGCTAATGAATCTATAAGAATTCCTTACAAACATCCTATGACAGGAAAGTTTACTATATATGTTCCAGATTTTTTCATTGCCTACACAGACAAAAACGGAAGACCTCATGCAGAAGTAATAGAAATCAAACCCGAGAATCAAACATTAGTAGAAAAAGTTGGAAAGAACAGATACAATCAAGCACAATTGATTATCAATAAAGCCAAATGGAGCAGTGCTCAAATGTGGTGTAAGAACAAAGGATTCCGTTTCAGAGTGATAAATGAAAAAGACATTTTTCATGGTGCCAAAAAAGGTTAACACTAAATAAAAATATAACTTATGACCAAAAAATTAGAAGAACTGCTTAATCTTCCAGAATCTCAAGAGATACTAAAAGAAGAACAAGAAAAATCACAAGCAGAAGATAAAAAAACAGAAAAGAAAAGCAAAAGTATTGAACAGCAACAATCCACAATGCGAGACATTGCTGAGTTTGATAAAATTGCGGCGGCACTACCAAAA
>Ga0181397_1000030_pt1 | contig 44094 bp, 59 predicted proteins | sample 20SPOviralmetaG_FD_130126 | JGI IMG/M metagenome (GOLD analysis project Ga0181397, IMG submission 130126) | Marine viral communities from the oligotrophic San Pedro Time Series (SPOT) site, San Pedro Channel, CA, USA - 20 SPOT_SRF_2011-02-23 | ecosystem: Environmental > Aquatic > Marine > Strait...
ATCACAATTTCTGGAACCTTAACAGTCTCAGGTCAATTACAGATTATTTAAAATGGCAATACACTTAACACCCGAAGCAAATCCTACAGTACAAGAAGGTACACTATACGTTGATAGTGCTACCGGCGAGTTCAATGTTGCTGGTAGAACGACACCACATATCATTCCTGAGGTTCTGTATCCTGCTGTATCTGGTAATGACCTTTCTGGTACTGCATTAGGTGGATCATACGTTTACGGAACGGCACACACAGACGGACGAAAATACTACTACACTGACATCAAAGGAAGTAAACCAATCAAAGACCCTCGTATTGGTGGGCATTTTGGGAGTCAAAGGCATAAGTTCAAAAGTCTACAATTACTTGAGCAGGAAACTGCTACTCACGGAAATAATGTTTATAGTATAGATGGGAGAGAGTGGATAAGAGCAGTTGGGGCCAATTTTGAACAAGAGTATAATACCAAAGGTAGCGGAATTAAAATTTCTAAGGTAGCAACTGACACTAATTTTATAGAAATAGTTGGTTATTTCAGTGATGCAAATATTATTAGATTTACAGCTGCAGACAATGATCATTTAAGAGTTGTGTTAAATGGGGGAACTGTTGAACCAACCGATTTAGAAATAGCCGTTGATTCTCCTTTGTCTACTCGTTATGTCGATGATGGAAGTGTCATAAACTTATCGTTTCATTCTAGTAGCACTCCAGTATTGGGGATTAATACTGTTAAAATATTAAATACTAATGCTGATGAATATCATATTAATGGCATCGAACTAATCGCCCAAGACACCACCTCAACCGCAAACCGATCAAAGATTCAGATCCCTAGTCAGGATGTGGTTAGTTATGGGAAGAAGTTTAATGTAAGCGGAACTCCGCATTACAACCCCTTCAATGGATATACTGCCACAAGTAGTTTTAGTTCAGTAGTTGATGTAGACACATCGTTAGGTTTAGAAGCGTGGAAACATACAGCAGATAACAATTACTATCCTCCTGTTAATGGTGGACGAATTGTAAATTGGGTGGACAGTAGTGGGACAATTAAAACATCCGTTACTTTGATGCCACCTAACGCTACTGGAATAGGTTCTATTTCAAGCAATCCTAGAGATGCAAACTATGGATCTTGGTCATCACAGTATCAGCCTACTTTTAAGAACGAAACTGAAAGACAACTACATGAAGTAGCTAAGACTTTTCATTGGAGAGAGTTTGGAAACGGAAGTGCTAATGAAGGAAAAGTATCTTCAATAACAGGGGGCAGCTTTAAAGATGTTAGTATGCTTGAATCAACAGCAGACGTTTCTTTTGTAATGGATGATGGATTAACTAGCTTTTCTGGTGATGATGTTAATGTGAGTGGTTATGATTATGCAGTTGGCTCTGCTACTTTAACTCCATCTGGAGACTTATTTTACATTACCTTTATAGGCACTGGTCTTACGCTTAGTTTACCTTCTAGTAATGCAACAGAAATAGGTACTCAATATACGATAGCTCAAAATTTACCTTACGGAACTCATGTATATAAACAAGAAAGAAGTGGAAGCAACGGAATTCACACAATAGATGGAGTTGTTGTAGCAACATCTGCACCTAATGGGGCTAAATATATTGCCATCCACCAACCCAAGAAACCACCAATCCCTGAAGATGCTGTAGTGCTATGTGACTATATGCTGATGGCAGATTTTGTCCCTCAAACGTCTAAAGGAATAGACAAAATTAGTAAAGGGGTTAGGAGGTGTAGTGTTTCAAGGGATGTCTTCTGCAATGAAACTGGTGGTGATGCATTTAGCTTTGCTCAAGATGTTAACTATGCAAGCGGATTTCGTCTTAGGTTAGATGGTGGTGCTGATGGTGTTGATAAAATGAAATTACGAATCCCTTCATTTGGAACTAATATTGTACACATAGGATATGCTTCTCCTACAAGATCCCAGATTTACATAGACAGTTCACCGCAAACTACTACAGATGATCCAGATAGTAATTCAAATGGCTCATATCAAAGTATTGCTACAAACAAAGATTTAGGTTTATACAATTGGGGGATAAACGCAGTAACAGGTCAAAATGGAGCTACAGCAGGTTTTGATATAGCCACCCCAATCCACACTTCTCACCATTACCAATCCTTTGAAACCCCATACCTTCATGAGTTAGTTGGTGGTGACAGAAACATGGAACAGACTAATTTAGTTTGTAGTCCAGATGGACGTAGCTGGGACCAGATTTCTAGGGATACGAGTTTTTTGTCACAAGTAAAAGTTTCTTGTCAAATTGATCACGATTCTAGTGCAGGTAATATAGTTTTTGACGAGTGGAGGGGCCAAAACGATGCAGGATTAAACGCCTTTAATAAGTCCTTTGCAATAGCGTATGATCGACTAATTTGTTTAGAAGAAGGTACTTACCAATTTAATGTTATTTTCTCAGCCAGTACAGATGGAGCTTCAATAGGTATTAATCTTTATATAGATCCTGATTTAGTAGTTTCCCAATATGCAGATCATGAATCAGGAGAAAAAAGTTCAGTAGCGTATTCTGCTGTTTTAACATTAAAAAAGGGTGATATAATAATTATGAGTAATGCAGGCACAGTAGAAGGAACTAACCCTGAAAAAAATCAATTTAGTATTGTAAAACTATAATGTTTATAGCAACAAAAGACACAAAAGTAATAGCTATTCACGAAGTTGAATGGCAGTGCAGAAGGAAAGCTAAAGGTCTATCAAAACTTCAATACTGGACTTGGTTAGAAACTGTTACTTCTGGTGATCCACCAGTGTCCGATTTTAGTGGTGAAGATTACGAGATTGTAGAAACCGATGCACCACTTAGTTATCAAGACGAAGAAGATAATACTATTAGTTTTAACCAAAGTGGTTACATAGTCTCAGACTTAGTAGGAACACACTACCACCTCAAGTGGGATGGATCTAAGATCGTAAAAGATGATGAAGCTTTAACCGCATATCAAACCGCAAAGAAGTGGAAAAGAATCCGTAATGATCGCAATAGGCGGTTAGCAGAAACGGACTACCTATCGTTAAAAGATAATACATTAAGTGACGATATGAAAACCTATCGACAAGCATTGAGGGACGTACCGAAACAAACGGACCCAGATAACATCACATGGCCCAGTAAACCATCATGAGTAGCATAATAAAAGTAGGGAAAGTACAGTCATCCACAGGGCAGGATGCAGTTACAGTAGCTGACAGTGGAGCTATTACTGCTAATGGAAATATTACTGCTAATGGAAATATTACTGCTAGTGGAACATTAACAACTACTGGTGCAATAACTGCTTCAGGTGGGATAGCTAATGCAGGGACAATTAGTGCAGGGACTGTTGGTAATAACGTAGCTGTTCAAGGAAGTTTTGGTGTTACTGATATAAGTAGCGATTTTACGCATAATACTGGTTGGTCATTATCACATTTCAGAGCCTATTCGTTTAATGGTTTTGTATTTATAACTATGCAAGCATCACTGGGAAGTACCCCTTCTGGAGCTTCACAGACAATAACAACTAATGGAAATTCAACGTATAGACCATTTGAAAATTTTCAAATGCCTACTGTATCATATCAAGGTGATACTGCTAATTTTGTACGCTTTAGTACAAATGGCGAAGTAATCGTTGGTAGTCCAGTTAATGCTTCTGGCTCTTACTATCTAGTAGTCAATGGTTTTTATAGAATTTAAAATATTTATGACAAACACAACTTGGCCCAATAAACCAGAGTAACAACAATGCCTTCAATAATCGAAGTAGATACTATAAAAAATAAAACAGGAACCCAGAACACTGTTTTGAGTACCGATGGTTCTGGGAATAACACGCTTAATGCTAATACCATTAAAGACGGATCAGCAACTAAGACACTAGCAACCCTTAGTTCTAGTGCTGTTACTTTGCATTCTGATGTTAGTTTTCCTGCTGGTCATGTCATTCAAGGTGGGATTATAGATATACCAGCAACTAACGTAAATTGTAATCATGGGGGTACTGGTGATGCAGCTGGAGGTGTGGCAGTCACTCATAGTGGTGGAGGTTCTATATTAGGTGCCACTCAAATTACACCAAAGTCAAATTCAAGTAAGTTTATATTTATTTTAGGTATTCATGTTGATTCTAATTTAGGTGGAGGGATGCCGACAAAATTTGCTGTATGGGGTGGATCATCAAACACTTTAATAATAGAAACATATTGGCATACAAGATACCACAATACAGAACCTTTACCTCACGTTGGTACTGGGTTTTTAAATAATACTGATGGTAGTGCTTTTAATGTTAAAATAAGAGGTTATACCACCATTGCGACTCTGATGCGTGTAGGTCAATTAGGTAGTGGATCTGCTGTTGTTCCTCAAAGTAATACAACATCAAGTCTCGTTTTTTATGAGGTACAAACATGAGTGCGTTAGGAAATGCTTTAATAAAATTATCACCAACCGGTAAATGGAGAATTTTAGGTGAGGATAGAATTGAAAACATAGAATGGGAAATAGAACCTGAAAATAAACCTACTGATGAAGAAATAAAAGAAGAGGTAGTAAAACAGGAAAAGTTGATACAAGACACTCAATATCAACGTGACCGAGCTGATGCTTACGACCCAATTCCTGAACAGCTAGATCAGATTTACCATGATATAGATGGGTGGAAAACTAAGATTAAAGCAGTAAAAGATAAATTCCCGAAGCCAACATGAGTGGACATAGCCCTAACCCAGCGGATTCAATTTACTATAATTACCCTACAACAACACAAGCAACAGAAGTTATGCCAGAAGTAAGTACATTATATCAGATGGTTATGGACTTAGGTATCCCTGCCTGTGTCATCATAGCTGAATTTTGGTTCATTAGGTACCAGAGTGAACTAGCGAAAAAAGAACGAGAAGAGTTCTGGAAGAAAGATGAGGAGCACGATGGTAGACTCTTGGATATGATCGAGAGATCCTCGGATGCTATTCTTCAGATTAAGCTGGCATTGGAAGCCAATACACAAGCAATCAAAGAATTAATGGTTAAGAAATAATGGAAACAGTCACAGAAAAAACAACTGTAAAGAATGGTGGAAAGCAAAAAGATGACCCACATATACAACTTATGAAACTAAGATTTTGGGCAAGGTTTCTTATTAGTCTTCTTGCCTTTGGTCTTTTTGGATGGCTTGTGTTTACTATGGTCAACAAACCAGATGAACTAGCTCAATCAAGTAAAGACCTTATAAACTTAGCATTCGGTGCATTCTTACCAATCATCGGAATGTTAGGTAAACACTGGTTTGAAGTTAGTCATGACGAACCAGAACATAACCCTGAACCTAAACAACCTATAGAAGAAGAAGAAGCAAATGGTAGCCTCGTTACTCCTTAATGTAATCCAATCGTTAGTCGTAGACCAAGCTCAGTCATTAGCCAAAGAGCACGTATCAAAAGTAATGGAAGATAACCTTAGTGAGGATCAACTTAAGCTAATTGATGCATGTGTGGATGAAATGCCAGAGAACACATTTAAGTCAGTGAAAGAATTTCTCGGATGAAACTAAGTAAGAACTTCTCATTGAAGGAACTTACTAGATCACAAACTGCTATACGTCACGGCATTGATAACTCTCCTACTTTAGATCAACTCGTGTGCCTCACCGCTTTAACCACGGCAATACTTCAGCCGATCCGTGAGGTACACGAGCGAGTCAATATTAACTCTGGATTAAGAGTCTTAGAGTTAAATAGAAAGATCGGAAGTGGGGATAACTCACAGCATGTCTTTGGAATGGCAGCAGACCTAGAATGTCCCTCAATTGATAACCTACAACTAAGCAAGTGGATTGAAAGTAATCTTAAGTTTGATCAACTCATTCTGGAATATTATGAGAGTGGAGATCCCACGAGTGGATGGATACATTGCAGTTACAACAATTCAGGAGAAAATCGTGGTCGAGTACTTACTGCAAGTAGGATAGACGGAAAGACCCAGTATACAGAAGGAATACATGAGTAACCTAAGTGACCTACATGATGCCTTAGCAAAAGAGCTACTCCAGAGAATCAAGAGTGGTGAAGCTAAAGCACCTGACCTCGCTGTGGCAGCCAAGTTCCTCAAGGACAATGAGATCACAGCGGTACCCACAAATAACAATGCGTTATCACAACTCCTAGACTCGATGCCCTTCCCTACTGAGGAAGACATCAAAGAAGCTAGAGTTGTTTGATAATATATACACTAATTCATACAATCCACGTATGCACACGTTTATTGAGTAACCCATACAAACACACTAACCCGTGATAAAAACAGCGTTAAAGATAGGTTTAAGCATTCTCCCGAAGCGTTATAGGACGAGTGAATGGCTCCTAGTTACATCTCGGAAGAGAAAGAACAAGAAAACAGGTAAACCTGAGACTAAATCAAAAGTCGTAGGTGGAAGTGACTTAAAGAAGATGATGGAGCTTCAAGCCACAGGAATCAATAAAAAAGGTGGAGGGAAGGTAACCGCTAAGGTTGTCAAGAACACCAAGAAACTCGGATCGAGGAAAGAATACGACACCTTGTACGAGAAGGCTACTGGGAGAAACCCAGTGTCAGGTAAGGAAGCTATGAGTGATAGTGAAATGATGAAGCAGGTAATACGATAATGCCACAAGGACCAGGAACATACGGAAGGCAAGTAGGAAGACCACCTAAGAAAACATCAGTAGGACTCTCGAAAGCAGGAGGAAACTTTGCAGTAGGACGGAAGCAAGCTAAGGAGTTGAAGAAGAAGAGGAAGAAGAAATCTAAACTCTCCCTCAAGCAGAAGATTCTCAAGGCACTCAAGATTACCGCAAAGGGAGCAGGAGGTGCAGCAGCGATAGCAGGTGAACTAGCAGTACCTAATAAAGCAGGGGCACCTACGTTACCTCAAGGGTACCACAAGATGTCTCCGAGGAAGAAAGCACAATACATCAACTCTATGAAGAGGTCTTAAGTGAGCAAGAACGTATCCCTCAAGATAGGTAAGCACAAGAGTCGTGAAGGTGGTTTAACGCAAGCAGGGGTAACCAAATACAATCGTGCCACAGGTTCTAATATCAAGATGGCAGTTACCGAAAAAGATCCTAAAGGTAAACGAAAGGCACGGAGGAAATCCTTCTGTAGTCGTATGTGTGGAATGAAACGTAGGTTAACCTCTGCGAAGACTGCGAGAGATCCAGACTCAAGAATAAACAAATCGTTACGCAAGTGGAACTGTAAATGCTAAATGGATAAAGAATCACAGAAACAAAGAGAACAACGAGTTAGTTATCAGAGAGCAATGGGTATGATATTCGATAGATTTAATGATGATGATGTATGTCCTAAGTGTAATGAGAACCCATGTACTTGTGGATTCCGTGCATTAAAAGATAAAGAAAATAAACTTAGGGACATCCGAGGAGGAATGTGAGTACTGCCACTAAGACAAATCCTGGACTCTGGATTCGTGCGAAGTCTCAAGCAAAGGCAAAACTCGGTGGTCACTCTGCTCGTGCGATGCAACTAGCAGTCAAGATCTACAAGAGTAAAGGCGGTGGATACAAAGGAGGTAAGAAGAGTTCCAATAAACTGAGTAAGTGGTCTAAGCAGAAATGGAAGACCAAATCAGGAAAGCCTAGTAAGGAAACAGGTGAACGCTATCTTCCCTCGAAGGTGATCAAGAACATGTCTTCTTCTGAGTATGCAGCATCTACTAAGGCAAAGAGACAAGGTGGAGGTACAGGTAACGTAGTAGCACAACCCAAGGGTGCACGAAAGAAACTCTCTAATTACTTAAAGATACAAAAGAAGTCATGAGTGAAAAACTAAAGATAAAGAAAAAGAAGAAGAAGAAATTAAAACCTTTAAGTAAAAAAGAGTTTCAGACTCGATTTAAAGGTAGACAATTTGATCCAGAAGAAGCTTACTCTGAGCCTCCATCTAAAACTGGATTAAGATATGGAGCAGGTAAAAATTTAGATACTAGTCCTGGTGGAGACTTAGCAGGTCCAATAATTAAAGGATTAAAATCAGGTAAACTAAAATCTGCACCTAAACTTTCTGATGTAGCGATTGCTGCACTTAAGTATCAAAAAAAGAAGAAGAAGAAGAAAAAGAAATGAATGAGCTTAAGGACTTCCGCAATTTCCTATTCATGTGCTGGAGGCACCTCAACCTTCCTAACCCAACTCCAGTGCAGTACGATATTGCTGACTTCTTACAGAATGCTCCTAAACGGGGAGTCATAGAAGCATTTAGAGGAGTCGGGAAGTCCTACGTTACGAGTGCCTATGTATGCCATAGGTTACTCCATGATCCTCAGATAAAGGTATTGGTGGTCTCTGCTTCTAAGATTAGGGCTGATGACTTCTCTACCTTTACTCAGAGATTGATTCACGAGATGCCTATCCTTCAGCACTTGGTTCCTAAGGATAACCAGAGGCAATCTAAGATTTCTTTTGATGTCGGTCCTGCTAAAGCATCCCATAGTCCCTCGGTGAAGTCCGTAGGTATCACTGGGCAGTTAGCTGGATCGAGAGCAGACTTAATCGTAGCAGACGATGTAGAAGTTCCTAATAACTCTATGACCCAGATGATGAGAGATAAACTCTCTGAGGCAGTTAAGGAGTTTGATGCTATCCTCAAGCCTGATGGTATGATCATCTACTTAGGGACTCCTCAAACCGAGATGTCCTTGTACGAACAACTCCCTAACCGAGGGTACCAAGTCCGTATCTGGCCTGGGAGATATCCGAACAATAAGTTGAGGGAGAAGTATGAAGATAGACTTGCTCCCTTTATCTTAGATAAACTTGAGAGAGACCCTAAGGTCGAAGGAGACCCAACAGATCCATTGAGGTTCGATGATGAAGACCTCTTGGAACGAGAGTTGTCCTATGGTCGTTCAGGGTTCAATATGCAATATATGCTCGATACGTCATTGAGCGATGCAGATCGGTACCCATTGAAACTCTCGGACCTCATTGTGATGTCATTGGATGGAGACAAAGCACCAGAGAAACCAATATGGTCGAATGATCCACAAGATAAACTCACTGATGTACCAAATGTAGGACTTCCTGGTGATGCTTACTACAAACCTCAAAAGTTGTTAGGAGATTGGATCTCCTACTCAGGCTCTATCTTGAGTATTGATCCTAGTGGGAGAGGTAAAGATGAGACAGGCTATGCAGTAGTCAAGATGCTCAATGGTTACCTCTATGTCCTAGAGTGTGGAGGGATACAAGGAGGGTACCGAAAGGAGAACCTAGAGTTTCTCTCAGTGGTTGCTAAGAGGAACAAGGTAAACGCAGTGTTAATCGAGAGTAACTTTGGTGACGGGATGTTCCAAGAGTTACTCAAGCCTGTCTTATATAAAGTCTATAATGTGTCTATAGAAGAAGTAAGAAGTAATATACAAAAGGAAAGACGTATAATAGACACGCTGGAACCCGTATGTAACCAACATAGACTAGTAGTAAACAAGGGTATTATAGAACATGACTACAAATCTGTCAAGAACTATTCTGCTGAAACACAGGCTAAGTATATGTTGTTCCATCAGTTCTCTCGGATCACGAGGGATCGAGGTGCGTTGAGTCATGATGACCGCTTGGATGCCTTAGGTATGGCTATTGCCTACTGGGTGGAACAAATGGCTTCCGATGCAGACCAGAGGATACGGGATCGCAAAGGTGAACTCATGGATCAAGAGCTAGAGAGGTTCATGCAGCATGTGGTTGGCAAGGGTTACCAAGAGAAACACTTGACATGGATGTAAAATTGGTACAAAAATACGAGGGGGTTACGCTATACATTAAAATCTAAATTTCCCCCTTCGTTCGATTTGGTGAACATTTGTACAATTTAATGAACATGGGGGCCATGGGGCCACAAGTCTAGCCACATACCAGTGTAAGCCCTTGATATCCTTGGGTATTCACAAGATTCAATATCTGATGTCTTGGAATCACTGGTATTCTTGAGGATTCATCACTTGAATCTGAGATCTGCTGTTCTTTGTCTTCTATCTCATCTATCGTTTTTCGTCCTTTGGCAGGATTTGCCGATGGGGCAAAATGTACCTAGAAAATCTTGCCTCTTTTGATTCTTTATATATCTTTTCAAAACCATAACTCCTTGAAATCATTGATGTTTTCACTTTGGCATCCCAAATGCAATAATATCCTTAAGTTTCATTCATGTTCTTTTATATTCTATTATTTCATTTGTGTTCTTGAGTGTGACCACAAGTGCAAAACGTACATAAAAGAATATTTGTTCTTTGACAATCAAATCAAAAAAGGAAGTTATGGAAACCATAATAATCAATGGTAAGCCTATGGTATCAGCACACGGACCTAATGGGGTGATCCTCAGTAAAACTGGTACGATAAAAACGAGTGGGGCTTTCGTAAAATGTAAGTCTGATGCTATTATGAGTCGCAATCCGAGGGCATTACGCAATAGTGCTAATGTCCGAAAGAATATGACACTAGTGTATGGCAACGGAACAATCTTGACTCGTAAGGAAGCCAGATCAAAGCATGATCGGCTTAGAGGTGTGAATGTTTCGATAGGTGTGGGTATTGATCCCAACATGGAAAGCTATTGACATTAAATATCCACTAGTGCAAAGTGTGCTAGTGGGTACACTCTGGTACACTCTTGGGAGTGTGCTAGATTGTACTTGATTTGATCTTTGAAATTTTAATCTGAAATATAAAGGTAGATATGAAATCAACAGATATCATAGCTGTTAAATCCTTAGTGTGTGAGGCTCAAGCCTGTTTGCTTGAGTTGAATGATGATAAAAATAATACCACTAGATTAGCATTGAGCTATATGGATGATGTAATTAATAAGTTAGATCAAAGATTAGGTCAGTGTGTGTACAAATCTAGAACTAGGGGTGACTAGTGTATAGTTCGGCACACTTTCTTCCATGTGTGGAGAGTGTGCTAGGGTGTACACGTATACACCAATTCAGATTATTAGTTCTATGACAATTTAATATGGGTGAGTATGCAAACTGGATAAGCAACCTGACTGTAAATCAGGCGTGTGCACACACTTGTAGGTTCGAGTCCTACCTCACCCACCAAAACCAAAAGGAGAGTGTATGAATCATAAACCATACAACGGATGGTACAACTATGAGACATGGTGTTTCAATGTTTGGTATGGGACCGATCAGTTTCAAGAACCAATCGCTGAGATGTTAGAGCACTATGTACATAGGGAGGATGACATCCTTACACCTGAGGATAGACATATCATTTGTTTGAGAGACTACCTCAAGGAATGGATGGAAGAAGTTAACTCACATAGACTAAACGATGATCATGGTTTCTTAGCTGACATCCTCGGTGCAGGATTACAAGAGATCAACTGGTTTGAGTTAGCCAAGAATTATTACGAGGGGTATGTGGAGGAGCATGTCGATAGAAGTTAAGGAGTTTAAGGGTGGTCGCTTAGTACACCACCAAGTAGTGAGAGAACCTGACCCTGAGTCCTACCTCGATGAGAGGTTTGAAATATTTGATGGTATGTCTGGTCTCCAAGTGTGGAGAAGGCCAGGGATGCTAGTCAAAAAGAGGTTAACTAAAGACACAGTAGTGTATTGGAAAAAGGTAGAGAGTGATGAACCAGTGTGGGTACTCGGTGAAGAGTGGTACCACTATTATCCAGTGGACAATGGTGTCCGTTGGGAGTCAGAAACAACTATATACAAGGCTATATGACAATTAGAGAAGGTATGGAATTGCGTAAACTCAAACGTCAACTAATGTTGATTGAACGCAAGCTAAAGGGTGAGAAGAAAGCGGGTAAAAGGGGTATCAGAAGATACAAAATGAATAACAAAAAGAAAAAGTAAGGAGAGTCAATGGACCCAGACTTTGATGATATGAGTATGTGTGAACAGCAACAGTTCATTCTTGAGCATGTCTTGAGTGAAATAGGTTTGACCTCGATAGAGGTAGATGACACCGCATTTGAGAACCCTAAGAAGGAGAGTGAGTGAAAGGTATTCGGAATAGAGGTGCACAAGTGCACGGGGTGCACAAGTGTAAACCTAAGCACACCTTGCACCCATCGGACCTGGAGTATGATCTCCAAGAGGATGAGTACAAGGAACACAAATCAATGAGGGAGTTCTATGACTTCATCGAAAAGTATAGGGTTACTGACACGGGTACATGTTAACCAATATGTTGCTCGTGCTAATAAAAAGAATGGTACCGATCACCCTGCTATAACAATCAAGAGTAGTAAGGGTAATAGGTACGCTAATAGAGTTAAGTTTGATGGTGAGTGGACATTGATTTCCTCACCCTTAAAGCCACTTAGTTGTGGAGCTACCCTCTGGGTAGAGGGATACGACAATGGTACTAACCTACATGCGGAGTAAAGCCTATGAAGTATGCAGATAGATTCCTCCAATACGATGAGGAGTACACACCTAAGCACCACTATACTTTTCATGGTGAGTGCTTGGAAGGAAAGCATCATGAAGTGATAGTACCTAGTGAAGAACTCTTTGAGTATAGAGATGGTGCCTTAATTCAGGATGCCTTAGTGTCGGTGAGTGATACAGATAGGGAGTTCCTCTTGACAGGAGGATGCTGTATCGAATGGGAATAATATTAACATGGAGTAGATAGCCTATGTTCAGAAGAGACAATCCGATATGTCGTGCTCGTGCACTTGAGTCACCCCAGGGATTAGAGCAAAACTATGCCTTGGTAAGTGGTAGTATCCGTAAGCAAACGTCTATGTTATGTGACGTTATGGATGACTATCGTGTCAATGGTTTGCTCGGTGCCAAGGAGTACCAATGGGGTAACAAGAAACGAGGGGCAGAGTATGTGACTACTCACCTTCAAGAGTTGTACGATGGTACGATGAAGATCGTAAAGAGTAAGAAGAGAGGGTCAGAGTTGGACATGATTCTCCATTGGTTACAAGTCCCTGGACTTGGTTTACCAAAGGCAGGATTCATGGTCCAGTTGACTATGGGTAGGGCAGGATGTATGGATGTGCATAACATCAAGAAGTACTGCCCTGATGATGACGCATCCATTGGTACACCTACGAGGTGGCAGACAGCAGGACAATCCGCTGAGACTAAGCGGAGAAAGGCAGTAGACTACCTTGATACCTGCGAGAGAGCAGGAGGATGTGCGTTCTTATGGAATACATGGTGTACCGATAGAGCAGAACAGTATCCAGATCACTTCGATGATGGAGATCATGTGTCTGCTTTACACCCTTATTGGGTCTGTTAATAACCACATGTGTAGAAAGGAGTTATATGCACACTAATCAATACATCGGTAAGATCGTTTGTAAGAATGGCAATAAAGCCACAGCAGATAGGATCATTGACTATATTCCAGGTCAGTGGATGACTAGGGCAGACGATGAGGGAAACCCCAGAGATTGTAGATACGTAGGCTACGATTGGGGCCATAAGGAGCACAAGTGGTGTGACTTGACAGGCATTGAACCTATGGTAGCGAACAAGATATTCTCCGAGGATCGGATGAAGTATAAGGCTATCGATAGTTACTTTGATGGTATGGGTATGGGAATCTTAGGGGAGTATCGAGTATGAAGACAGAACACAAGAGAGTGGAGTATTACTCCGAGTCAGGTGAACAGTGGGTGCCAGTGGAACAGTTACACCACGACCACTTAATTAATTTAGTCCTCAAGCTAGTGAGTAAAGATTATGATGGCAGATTCAGGGTCGTTACCAAGACCACAGAAACAATCGAGCAAGAAGACGAGTACGTCATCACTTCATTCATTCAATGAACGTGAGGTGGTGAGACTCATGCTCACTCAAATACGAGATGCACTCAATGGGTGCTTAAATACCCTTGATCAATGGGATCGAGGGGCACACCTCAGAGATCCTGAGGGTGCTAACAAACAAGACAAGGAAAGGAAAGCAGGGTAGATATGGATGATGTAGAACGACAACAAGTAGCGCAAGTATTTATGCACAATCTAGTACAGTTTGTATCCAAGGTCGGAGAGATCGTGGAAGATAATAACGTGGGTCACATGGAACAAGTTCAGCTTATCGGGCATGAACTTAGTGACCTCAGGCAAGCGAGTATAGGCTTGCATGATACAGTATTAGTGGAGTCAGGTCAGGTCTCAGTAAATTAGCCTTGACTAAAGCAACCACTAGTGTACGATATGATGAAATGGGAACGATGGAGTAGGAGTAGCTATGTTATTACGTGTATTAAATTGGGAACTGTTTGTTACTCGAAATGTAGGGGTATTCTGTGATGGAACTAGGTTCTGGAACAGAGATAATGATGGTACAATAACTGCTTGCATAGGTGGATTATACTTGTGCATGTGTAACAAATAAAAAGAAAGGTGGAATATGCAAACATTAAAGATCAGACCTTCAGAATACCGCACACAAGGTGGTGTGATTTTCAGACACCCGATGTGGATGTCTGCTAATCCACCGCCTAACATGGACAGCGGTGACGTAGTGGCTATTCACCACCGCTTTAACAACTCAAAGATCGGCTTTAAAAGAAAAAATAATATTGGATTTAAATACAAACATATTTTTTTCCTGATCATACACCCACCACCACATAAATAGATTTAACCAGGCCGTCCTGGTTAATCAAAAACGTGAGTGGTACGGACACCCACTATAAAAAAACACTATGGATGAATTAAAAAAGTTAGTGTTAGTACTCAAGGCATTCCAGGATTTAGATCCTGAGATGCAGATACCTACGATGTTATCGTATTTGTATCCGAGTATGCAGAACCCGAATAAGCCCTTGACTATTAAGCAAGTGGCTATGAAGTCGGGAGTCAAACAGTCGAGTGCATCACGTAATGTGATGGCATTCACTGAGGTGACGAGACATCGTAAGGATGGACATGGGTTACTCAAGACAGAGGAGAATCCTATGTTCCGTACCGAGAAACTAATCACACTCACCGATGATGGTGAGAACTTTAAAAATAAACTCATTGAAATCTTGGAGAAGAATGAATGAGTATAAAGCAGAGAGGAAAGAGTTGGGAAGCGTATGTGAGGAAGGGTAGGGATAGGTACCGAAAGTCATTCAAGTCTCGTGCTGAAGCTGAGTCTTGGGAAGCAATGGCTAAGTACCACATGTCTATTGGTATGCCAATCGAAACTAAAGCTGCGAGTCAAGGTGAGTGGACCTTGAGGAAAGCAGGTGATGAGACATACAAAACTTATTGGGCTAATGGTAGGTCACGTAAGGTTATGCTCTATAATGTAAACATGGTGTGTGATCATTTAGGTAGTAAGACTTTAGTATCATCTATTAATACTGAAACCCTTACTAAATACATGCTCGACTCTCGTGCATCGGGAAAGAAAAACTCCACTATAAATCGTAGGCTATGTTGTATTAGTAAGATCTTACATCATGCCCAGGATTGTGGGTACTTAACTTCATTACCTAAGATACCTCTTCAACAAGAGGACAATGGTAAGATCCGATGGATAACTGAGAGGGAAGAGAGTGATATTCGTAACCACTTTGTTGCGGTAGGTGGTGCTATTCAGATGGCACAACTATTCACAGTAGCAGTGGATACTGGTATGCGTAGATCAGAACTATTAAACCTGAGGGTAGGGGATATTAGTCTCGGTAAGCTACATATATGGGAGACCAAGGCAAACTTACCGAGGTCTATCCCGATGACCAAGAGAATCGATGGTCAACTAAGTGTGATGATGTATGATAAAAAAAGTACAGATCATATCTTTACCTTGAAGGTTCATCAGATTAGATCAGCATGGGATAGGATGAAGAATACTTTAGGTCTCCATGACTTAAGGTTTCATGATTGTAGACACACGTTTGCGAGTAGGTTAGTGCAACGTGGTGTACCTATACCTGAGGTACAAGAACTGTTAGGTCATCGTGACATACAGATGACCATGAGATACTCACATTTAGCACCTCAAAACTTAAGGAGTGCCATTGATAAACTCGAAGCATAAGATGTGCAGTTTTGTGAGGACCACATGTGGCCTAAGATGTGGCCTAATGTGGCCTAGTATTCAAGAACTTGTATATGTAAGTGCTTGATATTACAGTGCGAGAGTGGTGGAATTGGTAGACACGCAAGATTTAGGATCTTGGGTGTACTATATCCACTAGTGTAAACAAGGTGCAATGCCTTGGTATAACTCAATTGGTGAACATCAAATACAAATAAACATAGATGGATAATGTGCCAATGATTTCCACAAATGTGGACGAGGGTGTGGACAACAAGAGTTTATTGGAGCAGGAGTATGATCTTGAAAACCACATGAGAAAGAGTGGGATTGATAAGTTTATAAAGGAAGTACAGAAGGCTAAGGATAGGGGCCAAGAGGGTAATACCTTACATGGTATTATGCTAATGAAGCACTCGGTTGATAAGGTTAGTGAGGGTATCAGTGAATTTATAAAGAAGGCTAGTAAGGGACAAGCAGAACAAGGCTTTAAGATAGCACCTATGATAGCCATGTTAGACCCTGATCTATGTGCCTTCTTAACTTTAAAGAGTGTCATTAATATGGTGAGTAATACCCAAAGTTTTATAGGGATTGCTCGTAATTTAGGGATGACAATAGAGGATGAGATTAAGTTACAAGTATGGGAAGATCACGATAATAGAATGTTTAAGATTCTTCAGGAGAAGATGACTAAGCACACTGCATCAAGACACTACCGAAGGTACGGATTAATAAAGAGATGTAAGAAGTATATAGATGTAGAAGAATTAAACCCATTTACTATTCAAGAGAGATGTTTAGTTGGGTCTAAATTGATTGATATACTAGTAGCTACTACTGGACTAGTTGAAGTACGTACTATGTCTCAGACTAGAAAAAGAAAACATATAAATATTATACCATCTAAGGGTACAGTTGAGTGGATAGAAAAGGTTAATCAGTTCGGTCAGGTATTATGCCCTGCTTACCTACCTATGATTACTATACCTCGTAGGTGGGAGGGTATTAATGACGGAGGGTACTATACCTTTAAGATACCTATAATTAAAACATCTAATAAAAAGTTTTTAAAAGGTATGAAGCATCATGATATGCCTTTGGAGTATGAGTGTATTAATTCACTCCAAGAAACTTCATGGTGTACTAACACTAGAGTTTTAGATGTGATGAATAAGGTATGGGAGAGTGGATTAAATTGGAATGGAATACCAAACCGAGAACCTTTAGATATTCCTCCATGTCCTGCCCCACTTGGAATGAAGAAGAACGATATGACTCCATCAATGCAGAAGGAGTTTATGAGTTGGAAGTCAACTGCATCTAGTGTCTATAACGAAAATGCGCGAAGGTTCTCTAAGGTTCTTCAGTTTGTTAGGACATTAAGTATGGCACGGGAGATGGGTCAGTACGATAAGTTTCATTTTGTATATCAATCTGACTTCAGAGGTAGGAAGTACACAGTGTCCTCGTTCCTCACACCTCAAGGACCAGAGTATGCCAAGGGTTTACTCCTCTTTGGTAAGGGAGAACCCATCGAGACAGATGAACAGGCAGATTGGTTAGCGATACATGGGGCCAACTGTTTCGGGATTGATAAGGTACCATTTGAAGATCGCATCAAGTGGGTAGATGACCATGCAGAACAGATCATAGCGAGTGCGAGAGACCCTCTCAGTGAACGATGGTGGAACGAAGCGGATGACCCTTGGTTATTCCTAGCGTTCTGCTACGAGTGGTCTGAGTTCTTAGAGGAAGGGTTTGGATACATGTCTAGGATACCAGTACAGTTAGATGGATCTAACAATGGACTCCAGAATTTCTCAGCTATGCTTAGAGATCCCATCGGTGGTAAGGCTACCAATCTCTTACCATCGGATGTACCTATGGACATCTATCAAGATGTAGCAGACTTGGTACTCAAGAAGGTGGAAGCATTGGCAGAGGATGGTGAACGTATGGCAATCCAATGGAGAGACTCAGGGTTTATCAATCGTAAACTCTGTAAGAGACCAGTGATGGTCGTGCCATACGGAGGTACTAGACACTCATGCCGTGGGTATGTACTCCAGTACCTCAAGGATGAGTTCACTAAGGGTTCCCCGAATCCTTGGGCACAGGAAGATTTCGATATGTTCTTACCTACTTTCTGGTTATCCCAGATATTATGGGAAGCAATAGGTGAGATCGTAATCGGTGCTCGTGAATGTATGAAGTGGATACAAGACTGTTCTTCTATTGTAGCTAAAGAGGATAGACCTTTAGTATGGAAGACACCCACTAATTTTGTAGTACACCAAGAGTACTTTGATTACAAGGAGCATCGGATTAATACATATATAGATGGCACATTAGTAAAACCTTTAGTGAGGGAACATAACAATAAGATGGATACCTTTCGCAATAGGAATGGGAGTGCCCCTAATTTTGTACACTCCCTAGATGCTAGTCATTTAACCATAAGTGTGCACATGTGTAATAAGTACGGAGTGACAGATTACTCAATGATCCATGACTCTTATGGTGTCCATGCTCATCATGTACCGAGGATGGCACATTCTCTAAGGGAAGCATTCGTTGAGATGTACAAGGAGAATGATGTTATCACTGACTTTAGAGGAGATGCAGAAGAATCTGTTGGACTCTCAATGCCTGAGCCACCTGACCGAGGTAACTTGGATATAAATTCAGTGATAGGTGCTACCTATTTCTTTGCCTAAATTGATACACATGTGGATCTAATGGACATAATCGACCAACAGTCCCGAAAGCTAAACATTAGTTATGAATCAAGACTATCGAAAGTTACTGAGGTTCCTTAAGCAAGGACTCCCAGTACCCACGGACATCCATGCGAGACTCTTAGAGGAAGGCATCGATGTTCAATTTATCATTAACCTATATCAATATGGTGAAGATGAATGTGACTCCCAAAGGGCCATGTGAGTGGCCCCACTTGTTCAAACCAGATACTCACTTTGGTACCCCAGGTAACTTCAACATCACGTTGACCTTACCTTTGGAAGAAGCAAAGACCATCATGGCTGAAGTTGATGAAGTCATTGAGAAAGATGAGTCGATGCACGACAAGAAGTCGAGGGGATCTATCCCTTATAAAGTCGAGGGTGACTTTGTAAAGATCAGGTTCAAACAGAAAGCAGAGATACGCATGAAGGATGGTAGTACTAGAGTACCATCCATTGCAGTAGTCGATGCTAACCTTCAACCAGTTGACTCTACTGTATCCATTGGTAATGGAAGTATGGTCAAGGTTTCTTATAAGACTAGACCTTGGGGTCCGAAGCCACCTAACGCAGGGTGTTCCTTGGATCTCGTAGCAGTCCAAGTGATAGACCTCAAAGAGTATGCTAACACTGGGTTTGAAGCAGTTGAGGGAGGCTTCGCTGTTGATAGTGTCAAGCCTATAGATGAGGAAACCAAAGAAGAAGTCACCGAAGAAGAAGGAGACTTCTAAATACAGAAGTAAATTTGAGGAAACCATTGCGGATGCGTTGAGTGTCCGTAAGGTTCCTTTCGGTTATGAGACTGAGACAGTTTCGTACATCGTTGAACGTACCTACAAACCTGACTTCATACTAGAGAATGGAATCTACATTGAAGCTAAAGGTTACTTCCGATCTGCTGATCAACGAAAACATAGAGCAATCAAGAATCAACATCCTGATCTTGATATTAGGTTCGTGTTCTTGAGGCTCAGTTCTCGTGTTCAAGGGAGTCAGATGACATGCCAAGAGTGGTGTGAGAAGTATGACTTTCTGTATGCAGAAAAAGAAATACCTAAGGAGTGGGTACGCAAACAAAAACCTAAGAAAAAATAATGGAAGACGAAAGACCAGAAACACTTTATTCATTCTCATCACAGAATGAAGGACCACTTCAAGAAGTAACAGTATCCTTTGAAGGGTCATACTTAATGGATGTTCTCTTTGAGTTTAGTAACTTCTTGAGAGCATCTGGATTCTCCTACGTGAGTGAAGTAGCTGCTGTCTATGAAGATGGATCGGGAATTACTTCAGAAGGAGTTGACTTCGATCACATTGCAGAAGATGAGGAATCAGACGAGTGAGTTCATAGCACATGAACCATGTCCTAAGTGTGGATCTAAAGATAACTTAGCGAGATACACCGATGGACATGCTTGGTGCTTTGGTTGTGGTTATTACGAAGGAATAGAGAAAGAGGTGACAAGTATGGAATTTGTACAAGGGGAATGCGTTCCCTTAAATAAGAGAAATATTAGTCAGGCAACTGTAGACCATTGGGGTTACCAAATAGGTGACTACAAAGGTAAGAAAGTTCAGATCGCAAACTATCGTAACGATCAAGGCACCATCAAAGCTCAGAAGATTAGATTTCCAAATAAGGATTTCTTATTCATTGGAGATACAAAGTCTTGTGGTCTCTATGGTAAACATCTCTGGAGAGATGGGGGAAAAATGATTGTGATAACTGAGGGGGAATTGGATGCACTCTCGGTATCACAGGCACAAGGGAACAAGTGGCCTGTGGTTTCAGTACCAACAGGATCAGCAGGAGCACGTAAAGCTATCGCTCAAGACCTCGAATGGCTTGAGCATTTTGATAGTGTGATCCTCATGTTCGACCAAGACGATGCAGGTCGTAAAGCCTTGGACGAATGTGTTCCCTTGTTCACCCCAGGTAAAGCAAAGATAGCAAAGCTACCACTCAAGGATGCCAATGAGTGTCTCGTGAAGGGTAGAAACTCAGAGATTATCGATGCTATCTGGGGTGCAAAAGTCTTCCGTCCTGATGGGATTGTAGATGGTAGAGATTTATGGGACTTAATCTCCAATGAAGACTCAAGGGAAGCATGTGATTATCCTTATAGTGGTCTTAATGATATGACCAAGGGATGTAGGAGAGGTGAGATAGTTACGATTACCGCAGGGTCAGGGATTGGAAAGTCCTTGATATGTAGGGAGATAGCGTATCACTTCATGCTCCAAGATAAGAAGGTAGGTTACATTGCCTTAGAAGAATCTAACAAGCGGAGTGCCTTAGGGTTTGTTGGATTGTACTTGAACAAACCAGTTCACCTCAATGAGAAGGTAGATCAAGAGGAACTAAAGGAAGGGTTTGATAATACCTTAGGCACAGGGAACTTATACTTCTATGACCATTGGGGTTCCACTCAAATTGAGAACCTACTAGGTAAGATCAAGTACATGGTGAGGGCACTCGGTTGTGAGTACATCATCCTCGATCATATATCTATTGTGATCTCAGGTATCGAAGGTGGTGATGAACGTAGGATGATCGATGTTGCTATGACTAAACTGAGATCCCTATGTGAAGAAGTCCAGTGTGGTTTGATACTCGTGTCTCACTTACGTAGACCGAGTGGTGACAAAGGACATGAAGAAGGAGTCAAGACTAGTCTCTCTCAACTGCGTGGTTCACATGCCATAGCACAACTGAGTGATCAAGTGTTCGGTTGTGAGAGAGATCAGCAAGGAGACAATCCTGACATGACTACATTACGTGTCTTGAAGAACCGATGGACAGGTGAAACAGGTATAGCTACTCATCTCTTCTACTCCAAGGAGACAGGGAGATTGAGTGAAACCCAACTCACCGAGGAAGAAGAGAATGATCAAGACTTTTGATGTTACACTCGCTGTGTTCATAGTGTTCTTCATGTGTGTACTAAGTTCTCTTCTCCTAAATATTTATTTAGTAAGAGAGATGAAGTACATGTCCTCTAACATAAGGTATGGTCATGATTTGATTAACACCTTAGGTTTAAAAATTGAGTTACTCCATAGAGAGAACGTATGCGACAACCACCGAAGCAAATCTTTGTAGACATTGAAACAGACGGACTCTTGGATGAAGTAACCAAGGTTCACTGTTTAGTTTATTCATGTGATGGAGAGACCACTGTTGTCACTGGTGATGACATAAGGGACTCACTCTCGTTTCTTAAGGATCAACATCTTATTGGACATAACCTCTTAGGGTTTGACTTCCGTGTCTTAGATAAACTCTATGGGTTTTGTCCTACTTCATACACCGACACCTTGATCCTATCGAGACTCACGTTCCCAGACTTGAGAGCAAAAGACTTCGATGCAAGAGCAATGGACTCAAAGATGTATGGGTCACATGCACTCAAGGCATGGGGTCATCGACTCTCATTCTTCAAGGGTGACTATGGTGAACAAGAAAGAGCATGGGAACACTTAAGTGATGAGATGATTGAGTACTGTAAACGTGATGTATCTCTCACTGAGAAACTTCATAGTCACCTGACTAGTCATCACAAACACTATAGTCCTGACTCCTTAGAACTTGAGCATAGCGTATCCAAGATATGTTATGAGCAGGAGAACTTCGGGTTTCCCTTCGATGTTCCTAAGGCATTAGAACTATACAAAGAACTCACAGATCGCAATGTACAACTCAACAAAGATTTAGTTGAGGCATTTGGTTCATGGGTTGTGGATGAAGGTGAGAGAAAGAAAGGACTCTATCATAAAATAAAGATCGTAGAGTTCAACCCTAACTCTCGGCAACATATAGCCAAGAGACTCAAGGATATACACGGATGGAAACCAAAGGAGTTTACTCCTAGTGGTGAACCAAAGATAGATGAGAAGGTACTCGGTAAACTTAAGTATCCTGAAGCGGAACTAATGAGTGAGTACCTAATGATCTCCAAACGATTAGGACAACTAGCAGAAGGTAACGAAGCATGGTTGAAATTAGAGAAAGATGGGAGATTGCATGGGTCAGTTAACTGTATGGGGTCAGTCACAAGTCGTTGCTCTCATTCGCATCCGAACCTCGCTCAAGTTCCGAGCACTAAAGCACCCTTTGGGAAGCAGTGTCGAGAACTTTTTACGACAGATCCAGGATTTTCCCTTCTGGGTATTGATGTCTCTGGGCTTGAACTGCGTTGCTTGGCTCACTATATGGCTCGTTATGACGATGGTGCATACGGCAAGATCCTACTTGAGGGTGATATTCATACTGCCAATCAAGAAGCTGCTGGACTCGCTACAAGAGACCAAGCGAAGACTTATATTTATGGCTTCTTGTATGGCGCAGGAGACCAGAAAATCGGTCAGATCATTGGTAAAGGGGCAACGGAAGGTAAACGATTAAAGGAAAAGTTCCTTAAGAAAATACCTGCGTTGAGGAAACTACGTGAGCAAGTCCAAGATAAAGCAAACAAACATGGGTTTGTACGTGGCTTAGATGGTAGGAGAGTTCCTGTTCGATCCGCACATGCAGCACTCAATACATTACTACAGAGCGCAGGTGCAATTATATGTAAACGATGGGTCGTATTGCTACACGATATGTTGGAAGCAGAAGGATACTCTTATGGACATGACTATGCACAGGTGGCATTTGTGCATGATGAAGTACAACTCATGGTAAAGGACGAACATGTCGATAGTATCGGACGAATCGCAGTTCACGCAATTGAGCTTTCTGGAGAGTATTACGGATTCAGAATCCCACTCACAGGAGAGTATAGAGGCGGAAGAAACTGGGCTGACACCCATTGATCTTCACTCTCATTACTCTGGTGAAGCAGGAGAAAACTTAGTCTCTTATCTATTTCATAGGTGGTCTTACAATGTATGTAAACCAATGGTTGCGCAACCCTACGATCTAGTTGTAGAAAGAGATGGTATCTTTAAGAAGATACAAGTGAAGCATTCTTTTACATCTAGGGTTAGGCTTAGAAAGAGAGATCATAAATCTCCTGATGGTAAGCAATATTATAGAGAAGGAGACTTTGATTATCTTTGTGCTTGTAAGTTTCCACATGTGTATGTTGTGCCTTGGGGTAAGTTAAAAGCTAAAACACAATTAACTTTCTCAGCATACCCAGAATATTGTTATGACCTCAACGATCCACAAACCTACGAGTACCGACCAACGATATGACTACTCAACTCCTCATCGATGCAGACATAGCAATATACAAAGCTACTACTGCAAATGAAGTACCTATTAATTGGGATGGTGACTTATGGTCTCTCCATTGTGACATGGCGAAAGTCAAGTGTGACATAGATGACTATGTTAATAACATTAAAGAGAAGACTAATGCCACTAAAGTAACGATGTGTATATCACATCAGAATAACTTTAGAAAACTCATTAACCCTAAGTATAAACTTAATAGAAAAGCTACGAGGAAACCAGTTTGTTTTGTACCTGCTAAGAAGTACGTGATGGAAACTTATGAGTACGAAATCCAACCTTGGTTAGAGGCAGATGATGTCATAGGAATCTTAGCTACATACGATAATGGTAATGAGAAAATAGTAGTTAGTGAAGACAAAGACTTATTAACAATTCCAGGTAACCATTGGGATATAAAGAACCAAGTGTTATGGGAACAAGATGAGCACACTGCTAACTATCTTTTCTATAAGCAAACATTAACTGGTGACACAGTTGATAACTACCAAGGTTGTCCAGGCATTGGCCCAAAAAAAGCAGAAAAAATTTTGGGAGAATGTGAAGACTTTGGTTTTGATCCTAAGCACGTTTGGAATGCTATTACCTCTACTTATAAGAACGCAGGATTAGATGAAGATGATGCGTTACTTAATGCGAGGATGGCAAGGATACTTAGGCATGGTGAATATGTAATGGGTGAACCTATCTATTGGAGTCCAGAGAATGAGCAGTACGATCTTAAATCATGATGAGTTTGAAAGACCTAAACATTACACCTCAGGGTTTGGAATTGAACCACTCGATTACATTATACAGAACGAGTTGGATTTCTTAGAGGGTAACATTATTAAGTATGTATCTCGATACCCACACAAAGGGGGTATAAGAGACCTCATGAAAGCACAGGTGTACTTGAATAGATTAATCGAAAGAGAAAGTAAAAATGAGTAACTTACCTACGCAGTACCAAGAATACATTCACTTATCACGATACTCCAGATGGGACTATGAACAAAAAAGGAGAGAAACTTGGGAAGAAACAGTGGGAAGGTACTTTGATTTTTTCATCACCCATCTTAGGAACCATAGTGGTTATGCTATTGATGTTACTACTTTAGAAGAACTAGAGAAAGCAGTACTTAACTTAGAAGTCATGCCTAGTATGCGGTGTTTAATGACTGCTGGTCCTGCTTTAGAAAAGGAAAACATTGCAGGATATAATTGTTCATATTTACCAATTGATTCTCTTAGGTCTTTTGATGAGTTGTTGTACATACTTATGAATGGAACTGGAGTTGGTTATTCAGTTGAAGAGAAGTACACATCTCAGTTACCTATGGTACCTAATGAGTTACATCCTACTGATACTCGCATCGATGTACGTGATAGTAAACTAGGGTGGGCTAAAGCATTCCGTGAGTTAATTAGTTTACTCTACGCAGGATTAATTCCTACTTGGGACTTAAGTAAAATCCGTAAGGCAGGAGCAGTACTTAAAACTTTTGGTGGGAGAGCAAGTGGACCTGATCCCCTTAACAAATTATTTCTTTATACTTGTAAGATATTTGAAAATGCAAAAGGACGAAAGCTCAGACCAATTGAATGTCATGACATTGTTACAAAAACAGCAGAAGTCGTGGTGGTTGGTGGTGTTCGTAGGTCTGCTCTTATTAGTCTCAGTGATCTTGGTGATGAGCAAATGCGACAAGCCAAGTCAGGAGCATGGTGGGAAGACTATGCCCATAGAGCACTCGCAAACAACTCCGCAAACTATCACTCCAAACCTGACACAGGAACCTTCCTTAAAGAATGGGCTTCCCTCTATGAGTCGAAGTCAGGAGAACGTGGGATCTACTCTGCGTTCAATGCAAGAAAACAAGTCGAGCGATTTGATTATCGAGAACCTAGAGATGACTTCGGGACGAATCCGTGTTCTGAAATCATTCTAAGACCTCGTGAATTTTGTAATCTTTCTGAAGTAGTTATCCGAGAGGGAGACAAGGAAAAGGATCTCTTAAGGAAAGTTGAGTACGCTACCATCTTAGGTACATGGCAGAGTACATTAACAAACTTTAAGTATATCCCTAAGAAGTGGAAAGAAAACTGTGAGGAAGAGAGGTTACTCGGTGTGTCATTAACAGGGATAATGGATAACAAACTAACGAGTAATCCAGATCCTAAACTACTTAACAAGATGAGAGACTATGCTAGAGAAGTAAATGAAAAATGGGCCGATACTCTCAAGATTCCAAAGAGTGCTTCAATTAGTTGCATCAAACCTTCGGGTACAGTTTCACAACTTTGTGATTCTGCTAGTGGCATACACTCTCGTCATAGTGATTACTACATACGCACTGTACGAGGGGATAACAAAGACCCTATTACGCAGATGATGAAAGACCAAGGGGTACCTAACGAACCCGATGTGATGAAAGCAGACATGACTACTGTGTTCTCATTCCCTATTAAATCTCCAGAGAATAGTATTAAGAGAGATGATATGAGTGCATTGGAGCAGTTAGAAATGTGGAAGGTTTATCAAGAACATTGGTGTGAACATAAACCCTCGGTAACTATTTCAGTTAAAGAGGACGAGTGGACTTCAGTAGGAGCATGGGTTTATGACAACTTTGACTCCGTTAGTGGTATATCTTTCTTACCACATTCGGATCATGTTTATAAACAAGCACCTTACCAAGAGTGTACTAAAGAAGAACACGATGCCTTATTGGAAAAGATGCCACAGTTAGAGTGGGCTAACTTATCTTCTTATGAGCAAGAAGATTACACAACTTCATCACAAGAACTCGCATGTAGTGGTAATTCTTGTGAAATCATCTAATGGACATAATAGGAAGAAATGCCTTTTACAATCGGTGAAACAATTTCAAAAGAACTTGTAGACAAGTTAAAAGAAAAGTACCCCAATCAACTACCGAGCACCATAGTAGAGAAAGAACAGTTGGCCTATACCTTAGGTCAACAATCGGTAGTCAACTATATAGAAGATTTATACGAGAATCATGTGCGGTCCAGCAGCTAGTCCACCATCTATGCCTACTATTGTAGCACCTCCCCAGATGCCTTCACCTACTTTAACTAAAAGAAAAGTGGAGACACCAGTGCTAAGTACAAATGTCAGAGGTGAAGACATGACTCCTAGTGAAAAACTTAAAGGTATTAAATCTGGATTCTCACAATTCAGAGTGAAGAGTCCCTTAAAAATAAAATAAATTATGTTTAGTGACGTATCCGTACACCCTATTGATTCACATGAGGTGTATAAAGAGGTTATGGAAGCAGCGATTGCGGATGGTCATGGGCCATATATGCCCACACATTATGTTATGAAAAACGGAATAGTAATAGGTGCATTTAGTACTCAGAGTCCAACAGTTCATTGGTGGATGAGTGAGAAACACGCATCGAGAAAAGATTCATTATTAGCATTTCAATCGTTAGACACCCTAATGACTAATTTAAATTGTTCGGAGTACTTAATACCCTGCGAACCTGAATCTCCTTACTATGAATTAATGAACAAAAGATTACCTGATGCCCACGAAGGAACTACTGGTGGACATTGGAAACTATTTAGAAGGAAATTATAATATGGGTGGAGCAGCGCGAGGAGCAGGACATCAAGTTGATGAGTTTACTAGAGCTGTTAATACAGGCAGTGGAGGTAGGACAGGTCAGACGGACCTAAAATCACAAGGTAAAAATATAGATACACATAATCAAAGAGAGTTAGGTAAAGTTCAATCTGGTGAAACTAGACCAAATGAAAATAACGCTTTAGCAATGTTTTCAAAGGGAGTTACCCATGCAATTGATGAAACTAGTAACTTTTTAGCGGGAGATCCGAGAGGTTACAACCGAGAACAACAGCGAAAAAGAGATGCAAAAGCCCAAGCAGAAGCTATGGCTAATAGAACTACTGGTGCTTTCGCTCAAGATGATAATAAAAAGAAAAAGAAAAAAGGTTTACTCGCTATGAATACACCATCAGCTAAAGCATCTAGGTTTAGGAGTGGTAAGCGTAGATTTCGTGTGAAACCTGGAAGTGGAACAGGAGTTAATGTTGGTGGATCTTCTGGAAGTGCATCTGTAGGAACAAGTTAATAAACAAATATGGTAGATAAAATAGAAGTTAGCGATGACCAGAGTTACCCTACTGGTACAATAAAAGGTAGGTACACTACTTGTTACGCAGAGAGACAACCATTCTTAGAACGTGCTAGGGAAGCAGCAGAGATTACTATTCCGTCACTTCTACCTCGTGAGGGTCACACTGGTGCTAACTTCTTTTCTCAACCTTTTCAGAGTGTAGGTGCTAGAGGAGTAAACAACCTAGCATCAAAGTTACTCTTAGCACTCTTACCTCCTAACTCACCCTTTTTCAGGTTAACAATAGATGACTTTGATTTACAAAACCTAGTAGGTCCAAACCAGAGAGGTGCAGTAGAAGAAGGTTTAGCACGTATTGAACGCTCTGCGATGCAAGAGATCGAAGCGAGGGCAATACGAGTGCCTGTCTTTGAAGCATTGAAACACCTAATAGTCACAGGGAATGCTCTCGTGTACATGCCTAAAGAAGGTGGTATGCGTGTGTTTCGCTTGGATGGTTATGTGGTCAAGCGTGATGCAATGGGGAATGTTCAAGAGATCATTACTGTAGAATCTCTTAGTCCTTTAATGTTACCTGAGGAGGTAAGATCACAAATCACTACACCCAATTCCGATTACGGACAAAAGAATTACGATCTTTACACTTGTGTCAAGAAGACAGAATCAGGATGGGAAGTAAGACAAGAGGTCGAAGGACAAGAAATCGAAAGTTCATACGGAACTTACAAGGAAGACAAGAATCCATTCATACCATTGAGATTCACGAGGATTGATTCAGAGGACTATGGACGAGGATTTGTAGAAGAGTATATCGGTGACCTCAAAAGTTTAGAAGCCTTAACTCGTTCTATTGTAGAGGGATCGGCTGCTGCTGCGAAGGTACTCTTCATGGTGAGACCTAATGGTACCACTAAACTTAGGTCACTCGCAGAGTCACCCAATGGTGCCATTGTACAAGGGTCAGGCGAGGATGTCTCAGTATTACAAGTAAATAAGTTTAATGATTTTAGGGTAGCACAAGAGGTAGCGAGGCAGATACAAGAACGGATCTCGTTTGCCTTCTTACTCAACTCCGCAGTACAGAGACAAGCGGAGAGAGTAACCGCAGAGGAAATTAGATTCGCTGCCCAGGAATTAGAGATGGCATTAGGCGGTGTCTATTCCGTGTTATCACAGGAGTTCCAGGTACCCTTGGTTACTCTCCTATTAAGTAGATTAGAAGAACAAAAGAAGATGCCTAAGTTTCCTAAGGACTCACTCAAACCTGAAATTGTTACAGGTATTGAGGCATTAGGTAGAGGACAAGACTTAAACAAGTTAGGTACTTTCCTTCAATACCTCCAACCCTTAGGACCACAGGTCTTAACCCAGGAGTTAAATGTACCTGATTATCTTGATCGTCTTGGTGCATCTCTTGGCATTGATACTGACGGACTCATTAAGTCGCAGGAACAAAAGCAACAAGAGATGATGCAAGCACAGCAAGCACAACAACAACAAGCACAATCACAAGTGATGGGTAAGGTAGTCGAAGGTGCCGTTAAGAACCCTGAAGTGGTGAAACAAGTAGCCGATGGTATTAAACAACAAGGACAACAGTAATGAAAAGACTTAGAGAAACTGATACTAGTGACTCTCTTTTGAATAAGTTCAAAGAGCACATGTCTCTAAAAAATGTTAACAAACGTGTACAAGGAGCATCTAAAACTCCTTCAAGAGAACAAATTAAATTAGCTGATTTTAAAAGTGCTTTTGCTAAAGCAAAGAAAGCAGGTAAAAAAACTTTTGAGTTTAAAGGTAAAAAGTTTACTACTAAAACTGAAGATGAAGCAGTGAGTGCCTTTCAAAAATTAATTGCTAGACATGGATCATCACCAGAACAGGTAGAAAAATCAGCTAGAGAAATCCGTGTATCACATGGAATTCCACATCCTAAAAAGAAGAAAAAGTAAAGTGGACTTAACAGAGAGAACACTTCGATTACTTCCAATTAAGGAAGAAGAAAAACAAGAAAAACCCGAAGAAGAGTAAAGAATTAATATGGATGCAATTCAAACTCATAGCCCAGAAGAACACGATACTACTATTGAGAACGCAGAGCATGTGCAGGAGATGCTCGAAAAAGTAGAAGGTGTACAGCAAGTATCAGATGATCGGCCCGAATGGTTACCTGAAAAGTTTGGTTCCGCTGAGGAACTAGCTGATGCATACCAAAACTTAGAGCAAGAGTTCCACACAAGAAACCAAGAGGAACCACAAGAGTATGCTCAGGAACCACAAGAAGTCGAAGAGTATGAAGAAGGAGATGAAGTAACCTCAAACAACATAGATAGTTTTCTAGAAGGTTATGGTTTAGACTATCAAAAGTTTGAGGAAGAGTTTAACAATACTGGTGGACTCTCTGATGCAGCTTATAAGGCATTAGACGAAGCAGGGATACCATCAGAATTGGTAGATAACTATTTGGAAGGTCAGATGGCTATGGCTGAACAAATAGAATCTAGTGTGTATGAGTCGGTTGGTGGTCAGGAAAACTATAATATGATGACAGAGTGGGCTTCGGATAATTTAGATCAATATGAGATAGAAGCCTTTAATCACATGATGGAATCCGCAGACAACAACCAAATCAACTTTGCTATCCAAGGTTTAGCATCGAGGTACCTTTTAGCAAACCAAGATGGAGAACCAAACCTAGTATCGGGTTCGGGTGGTGAAGGAATGGGTAGTCGTTATGAGTCCGTACAACAATTAACGTCTGCCATGAGTGACCCTCGATACCATAATGACCCTGCGTATCGTAGGGAAGTAACAGATCGTTTATCACGATCAAATATTATGTAACATTTAGCAGTATTATCCGTACTCAAGATATTAGACTTTGCCCCTTGCGAGGGAGAACCTAGTACGAACTCTTGTTTACTAGATTGTATGCACATGTGTACATGCTTAACATAAACAAGAAAGGCTAATAATGGCTACATTTCAACATGGCTCTAATGAATACCAAAGTATTCGTAGTGGTGTACGTAACGTAGGTGGTGCTGGTACTCCAGATCGTGCTGGTAGTGATCCTAGAGAATTGTTCCTCAAACTGTACGCAGGTGAGGTTATGACTGCGTTCCAGACAAAGAACGTAATGATGCCTCTCGGTAGAGTGAGGACCATTTCAAAAGGTAAGGAAGCCCAATTTATCATGACAGGTAAATATAGGGATGCTGCTTACCATACTCCAGGTAATCGTATTGCACCCGATGCAGTAGCATCACACTCAGAGAGACTCGTCACTATTGATGACCTCTTAATTAACGCTCAGTTCATTCCTAAAATTGACGAGGCAATTCAACACTATGATGTTAGAAATGTCTACACTCAAGAAGCAGGATATGGACTTTCAAAAGTAGCTGACCAGAATATTTTACGTATTCTCACTAAGGCTGCTTTGGCAACTAACGTAGAACGTGCGGGTAAATTGATCAACAACTATAAGTCATTTGATCAAGAAGACTTCTCCGCTAACATCACAATCGGAAGTAATGCAAACGGAAGTGACTCTCGAAAACCTAAGTTTATCGTTAAAGCCATCATGGATGCTAGGCGAGAACTTGAGAAGATCGGAGCACCTCTCGATGGATTAGTTTGTATTATGAGTACTGACTCATACTACGATCTCTTCGATAGTACTACTGCTGATACCGCAACTGATCTCGCTGTATTTAATAGAGACTTTGGTGGTACTGGTGCTATTGGTTCTATGCAAGCACCTACAATTGCAGGTATTCCAATTGTAACCACACCACACTTCGGTTCCTTTAGTTCAGCAGGAACTTGGAGCAATTCAATCTTCAACTTAAGTGCTGCTGGTGCCACTGGAAATGCTACGGCAGGACCAGTACCTATTAGTGGAGAGTCAGGAAGAAACGCTGCTTACAATATTGTAAACGATGGTGATCCTGATTATACCGCTGTTATTAATAAAGGTAGTAATATAGGTGCCGATGGTGGTCTCGATGCAGGAGGTTCAGTTGACCTTATTGATGAAGTAAAGAAGATTCGTTTCTTCGTAATGGCAAAAGATGCTGTAGCTACAGTTAAGCTCATGGATCTTTCTGTCGAATCCGAGTACCAGATAGATCGACAAGGTACTCTAGTCGTGTCCAAATATGCGATGGGACATGACGTTCTCCGTCCTGCGATGGCAGTAGCATGTAAGTCTAAACACGCATCTACTGGATAATCATAGGATTGCATCCATTTAAGGGGGTATCAGAAGTTTAGTGCGTGTTCGGGCCTGCTCTGCCCCCTTTCCTCATTTTAAATACACATGGATAACTTAAAGATTAAGAAAAAGAAAAGTCCTTTACCTACTCATCCTTCAATATTTAAAGGTGACTTAAGAAGTGCAACTGTATCTGATGATCCTACTTCTAAGTATAAAAAGAAAAAGAAGAAAAAGAAGAAGAAGGTAAAGAAAAAAATACTAGCAAGTAATACATATTAACAATGGCTACACTCCAACCTACAACTAAACTAGAAGCAGTTAATGTGATGCTCACGAGTATAGGTGAAGCACCAGTTAACTCTTTAATATCTGGATTAGAAGATGCTGAGTTAGCAGAAACTATTTTAGAAAGTGTTAACAAAGAGACACAGAGTAGAGGTTGGATTTTTAACACTGACTTGAAACTATCGCTAAGTCCTAACACTGATAACCAAATAGTTTTACCAGATAATTACTTACGTGTGGACACTAGAGGTACTTTAAGATCCTCAAGTAAAGACATCGTTGAACGAGGTAGAAAACTCTATGATAGAATAGGTAATAGTTTTACTTTTACTGATGCAGTCACAGTTGATGTAGTTATTTTATTAGACTTTACCGACATACCAGAGGTAGCACGAAGGTACATAACAATTAGATCAGCACGTATATTCCAAGATAGAGTCTTAAGTTCAACTAATATACATGGGTTTCAGCTACAAGATGAACAACAAGCATACATAGAGTTACAAGATTACCACGCTGAGACAGCAGACTTTAACATCTTTGATAACTATGACACGTTTGCTCCATTAGATAGAAACATATATGGAGAGCACTACATAACAAATACCTTAACCGAAACGTCTTCTTAATATGCCCTTAGTATCTGGAGCTATACCTAATTTAATTAATGGGGTGTCACAACAACCACCTTCATTGAGGCTACCTACCCAAGGGGATATACAAGAGAATGGGTTATCTTCGGTAGTTAGGGGTTTAGAGAAGAGACCTGGGACACAACATATAGCCGAAGTAGATAGTAGCTTTAGTGATAGTAGTGCGTTTATACATACGATTCAGAGGGATGAAGAGGAAGCATACGTAGCAGTACTCACAAATAATAGTATTAAAGTATTTGATTTAATAGGTAAGTATGCTCCTTATCATGCTACTAATACTACAACTGCTGCTTCAGGTAATGAAATACCTGTCTATAAAAATACTAATAAAGATGCACTAACACCTACTCAAACAAATTACTTAACTGTACTCAGTGGTAACAACGCACAAGAAACATTTGGTTCCACAACTGTAGCTGATTATACCTTTATACTTAATCGTACTAAAACAGTAACTAGGAGTACTTCTGAGTATAGCCATAGGAGACCCTACGAAGCCTATGTATACGTAGCAGGAGGTGATTTTAAATCTACGTACACTGTTAATGTATCGTTTGTTAAATCAGGCACTACTTATAAGTTTACTGCTAGTGCTAAAACTCCTGATGGAGTAGTAAAAAGTAATACAACTGGTGCTGGAACACCAGCCCCATCAACTACACAACTTAATAACCAAGAAGCAGCTAAGACTTCTAATATAGCAAAATCATTAGCTACTGGTAGTTCAGGATTAACCGCAGGAAGTAATGTAATAACTGATTTAGTTATAACCAATGCTTTAACGCACACTAATATACGAGATGCTACTAAATGGAAGGTAGGTACAGCGTACACAGCAGATGCAACTGAAGTTGCTATAGGTACAGAAGTTGATACGTTTACAGTACATTACAATACTGATGAAAACCATATTTACATTCGTTCTAATAGTGTAGATTTTGATGTAACAGTATCTGATGGTAGTGGCGGTACCGACATAACATCTTTTGTAGGACATAAAGAAGTAGCATCATTTGGTAAACTACCTGCTACATTACCTCAAGAAGCGGAGTGGGGTTACGATGGAACTAATATCGAAGTAGATAATGATACCAATGGTTTCACTATTAAAGTAGGAGGTGATACTAAGGAAGCCCAGGATGACTTTTATGTCTACTGGAATGGTAAATCGTGGAAAGAAACTGTTAAACCTAGATATACAAATGTAACTGATGATGAATACAAATTAAAGTTTAACGCTGAGACAATGCCTCACCAGTTACGAAAGGCATTTGATGGTGACAAAGTTTATTTTATTTTTGAACAAGCACCTTGGAAGTCGAGGACTGTAGGAGATAACGATACCAATCCTTTTCCATCCTTTACTGACTTTGAGATTAACGATGTGTTTTTCCATAGGAATCGCTTAGGTTTCTTGAGTGACGAGAATGTAATCTTTAGTGAAGCAGGTGGGTTCTTTAATCTATTCTCCACTACTACATTAACCATCTTAGATAGCGAACCAATCGATGTTGCAGTTTCAAATAATCAGGTCTCCATATTACGACACGCAATTCCTTTTAACGAAAGTCTTCTTATTTTCTCAGACCTTCAGCAATTTAAGGTATCCGCAGGAGAACTATTAACCCCTACTTCTGTATCCATTGATGTCTCAACTAACTTTGAGGTAGACACGAGGTCCAAACCTGTACCTGCTGGTAGGTATGTTTACTTTCCTTTCAAGAGAGGTAGCTTCTCAGGTGTCCGTGAGTACTTCTTAGACATCTCTACTGAGACCTCTGATGCACAAGAGGTTACCGCACATGTACCTGAGTACATTAAGGGTAACATAGTGCAACTAGCTTCATCCTCTAACGAGGACATCTTACTAGCATTAGGTAATACAGATAAAAAGAACTTATACGTTTATAAGTACTTCTGGTCAGGCTCAGATAAACTTCAATCATCCTGGTCCACATGGACATTTGATGGAGAAGTACTGAGCATGTCTATCTTAGGATCAGATGTGTTCTTACTCATCAAGAGGAGTTCCAAACTATACTTAGAGAAACTTACCTTATCCACTGACCCTGCAAGTTTAGTAATGGATGACTCTCAGAGTGTTCACTTGGACCGAAGGGTAGAACTTAAGACAGGTGGGTTAACATCGATACCTTACGCTGATGCCACAGGTGTACAGTATATTCTACAGACAGGTAAGATTATTACTCAGAGTGATGTGAGTGCTCAACTAACCTTAAGTAAATCAGTATTCGCAGGTATCCCATTTACATTTAAGTATCGAGTAAGCGAACAAGTATATAAACAAAACGAAGTAACTGTTGAGATCGCTAGGTTACAGATACGTAACATGTCGTTTAATTATAGTGAGTCAGGGTTCTTTGAAGTAGTTGTTACTCCATTACCGAGTAGTGGGAGAGTAGCGAGGACAAATACATTTAGTGGGGTCATTGTAGGTTCTACTGTCTTAAACAAACAAACCTTACAATCGGGAACCTTTAGAGTCCCTGTGTTATCCAAGAGTGACAACGTGATTATAGAGATACAAAATAATAAACATTTGCCGAGTAGATTACAATCCGCAGAGTACGAGGGATTCTTGGTAGTACGTTCTCCGAGGGGTTGATATATGGGTGCAGATCCAGGAACTATAGCATTAATACAATTAGCTATTACTGCTGCTGTCACATCTCAACAACAAGCAGAACAGAGGCAACAAATAGCTGAAGCTAATCGAATTGCCCAAGAGAACGCACGTATAGCGAGTGATAAGTTTAACAACGATATAGCAGTTTTAAACGAAAAAAATCGTAGGATGCGTGAACAAGAACAAGAAACGCTTGCTCAAGCGAGTAACGCTCAATTAACAGAACAAGTAAAAGCATTGGAAGCTACTGGTACTGCAATTACTAGTACTGGTGAAGCAGGGGTTGAGGGTATTAGTCCTTACTTACAACTTCAAGATATTGATAGACAACAACTAAAGAACATAGGAGTTATAAGAGGTAATGTAGCCACTAACTTACGAAGTGTTTCTTTACAAAGAGAAGGTCTTAAGTATGAAGCACAAAATGCTTACTATGGTGCATTAAATCAAATTAATTCTAATCAAGGTGCTTTTGGTCAAAGTGCAACTGCTAATGCGTTACAGTATGCTACGGCTGGTTTAGATGCAGGTACTACTTACTATAAACTAGGTGGTAGGTTTGATGATAAAGATACTATAAAAGAATTACCAGAAACCTCTTTTGCATAACTTAAAATAATGGCTAAAGATAGGAAGACGAGGTTGCGACCTCTACAACAAACCGCACAGTTACAAACTGGTGGACTTCCTAGTAGAACCTCTTATCAACCTAAAGCTGCACCTCAAGGTAAATCTAATGAGGCACAGATGGCTAATGCGTTAGCCCAGTTAGCACCTTCACTTACTGAATTTTTAGGTACTAAGTTTCAATCAGATAAGAAGGCAGGAGTAGCTAAAGGTCGTGCTACATTTAGACAACAGACTACGGAAGAACGTAAAGAAACTCAAAGAAGAATAGCATTAGGTAATCAAGAAGGAGATGAGTTTTTTATAGAAGGTTATCAAAGATCCTGGCTTAAAAACTTAGGTCGTAGTTATGGACTTGGGTTAACTTCTATGCTCGATAAGATACCTAAAGATTTAAGTGATGAAGAGTTTTTTGAAGCTATAGAAAAATATGACCAGGAGTTTCAAAGTACAAATGGCTTAGACCTCTACGATAAAGAATTTTATAACGAAGAATTTGTTCCTACTCAAGAACAATTTAAAAATGTAATACAACAAGCATGGGGTGCTCAAAGAAGACAATTGTTGTCAGAGCAAGCCGATGCTGCTTATCAGCAAAATTTAGTTAATAGTATTGATGAAGTAGGAAATAACTTAAGTACTATTACAAATGGACAAATTAATGACTTAAGTGAATTACTTGATGAATTACCTACTATAATTGAAAGTTTAAAAACAGAAGGAATTGATGTTCCTAATGAAAATGATTTTGAAGGTATTCTAAGGAGATCATTTCAAGTAGCAGAAGAAGATCCTTTAGTAAATGAAATGTTTGCTAAGGATGAAAAAGGCGAGTACATCGGCATAAATAAAGCTATTGAACAATCTCTTCAAAATGCTCCTGTTGGAAGTGAAGGAGAAAAGGCATATAAAAAATATAAGAACTACGAAAAAGCAAATGTATTACATGGGTTGCGAAAAACAATATCTGATACTGTTAATAAGCATGCAGATATAACTGGAGATTTTGTTCAAGCTAACAACTTAGCTGCTACTCAAATTGCTGAATTAGCATTACAAAAAGATGATGTAGACCTTTTAAAACTTATAGATTTTATTACTACAGAAAATGGTGCATCATGGGGTACCTCAGGTCCAGCAATTAAAATTAAAAGAACTTATGAAGAAAAGATTAAACAAAATATAATTGACAAAGCTAACCGAGAGTACACTTTAAAACAAAGACAAGAAGAAGAATTAAAAAAGAACGCTAAAGCTAATACATCTATTATACTAAGAAATATACAGAGGGATAGTAGTGGTAAATTAATTATTGACAGTAAATCTTTACGAGCACTAGAGATGCAAATCGAAACCTTAGAAGACTTAGGTGAAAGAGATGAGGCTCGGAAACTAAGGATAAGTATAGGTTCACACACTACACTCGAAGAAGAGTTAGCTCTTAAAAATTTAGAAATAGATGTTAGTACTGGTAATACTACTACTGAAAAAATTAGAGAAGATGGAGTATTACTAGGACTAGATCCCAAAAAAATAGGAGACTTAGAAAAAGAACTAACTGATAAACAGTATAGAGATAGAATATTTAAAAAAGATTCTTTAGCAACTGTAGCTAGAAATGATGCACTCAAGTTAATTACTAAGAAACCAGTAGGTGCAGGAAAATCTTTAGAGGATTGGTTTGCTGAGTTTCAACAGAGTGATCCTAAAGATGTTGAGAGAGTCCGTAATGCACATAGGTATCGAAGGGCACTCTTAGACTATGGTTATGAAAAACAAAAAGAATTAAAAGAACAAAACCCTAATATATCGCAAACAGACTTAGATGATAAACTAAGTAGAGCAATTGCAGATAAAGCCTTAGATCAAAACTTTTTAAAATCTTATTTAATTAAAGAAGATGAAGATAATACTAAACTAAGTGTTATTCAGACTCACCCTAATATAGTTAAGCTACCTCAGAAAGGTTTTATTGATAAAACTTTTAAAGAAGATAAATTTCCTTACACTGATAAAAATCAATACTTAAAAGATAGAGATACTATATTTCTCGCTTTTAAAAGCAATACTCCTTGGAAAACAGTAAGTGGTGTGGAAGTTTATGATAATAGAATGGTTCAAATGATAAACAAGTTATTAGAAGGAGAAGGTGGAGGAAGTGATGGTACTTTGTATTCTAATTTTCTTGGAAAACCAGACGAAGCATTTTCATTTTTAGCTCAACTATTAGACGAACATTTTAATATTCCCGATGCAAATAGATTTAAGCCCTGAAAGAATAAAAGAATTAGAAAATGAAGACATATACGCTCAATCTGGTGGACTAGTAGATACCTTAGGAGATATAGGTCAAGGAAGTGCTAGGGGAATACTAAAGATTCCAGGTCAGTTTGCTGATAATATGAATGGTCTCCTCGATTGGAGTGCTGATAAATTAATAGGTGAAGGTGATTATCGATTACAAGAAGTAGATAAAGTAAAAGATTGGTATCAAGATAAACTTAATACTTATATTCCTCCTGAAGATACAACTGCATTCAAAACATCAGAAGCAATATCTAATGCTTTAGCTTCTTTTTTATTACTAAGAAAAGTTGTACCAATACAAAACTGGTTTGCTAGAAGTGCTGTGGCTGAAGCAGGTGCATCTTTAGTAAGAGATCCTTACGAAGAACGCTTGGCAGATATAATGGCAGATGTTGGACCTGATATTACTGAGCCACTCTTTGAAGCCTTAAGGTCTAAACCAGATGATCCATTACCAATGGCACTCCTAAAGAGAGCATTTGAAGATGCTGGTATTGGAGCAACAGCAGATGGTTTGTTTAAAGTTGTAGGTGCTATTAGAGGAATTAAGTATGCTAAGTCTTCTGATGAAGCTACTGCAATAGAAACTAATTTAGATAGTGACTTAAAACAACTAGCTAAAGACATTGATGATTTAGAAAAACTAGAATCAACAAAAGAAGTAGTTGAAGAAATGTCTGATGGTACAATTAAAAGGACTACTGTACCTGCTGGCAAACCAAAAATAAAACCCAAGACTCAACCTAGTGAACCTACATTAGATACTAAACCACAGATTATACCTAGAGAAACATCTAAAATACCTAAAGATAAAATCTTTGATTCTCAGAAGATTGCACAAAAGATTATAGAAAAAGTAAAGACAGGTGATTTAGATGAGACTAGACTAAGTTACGAAACTGACCTTCCTTATTTTAATAAAGACCATTACTTAGTTAAAGATGATGAGACATTTGACAAAGTACTAATTACTTTAAGTAATGGTTATAAACAAGCAAAGAAGAAACTTTCTCCTGATAAAGTAAGTTTTGATGAGTACGAGGTAGAAGCAGAAGAATACCTCACTACCTTAGGTATGGGAGATTTTCTAGGTAAATTAAGAGAAAGTGCTAAGAGTTCGCAGGAACTAGGTGGTTTATTATTTGCTGGTAAAACTGCAATCAATTGGTACACAAAAGAACTAAATGATACTGCAAAATTAATTTTAAATTCTCCTACTGAAAATCAAAAATTACAAGCCTTGGCTCGTTTAGATGAGTTAGAGTTAATGATGCCTAACATGGGTAGGATAGGAGCATATAGTAAAGCTATTCAAGAAGGTAGTGCTCGTACTACTGCTATGGGACGGATGGATGTTAGATTACCTGAAGATCCTATGAAATTCATGGATGGTGTTGATATACAAAACCTTTATAATACTAATAAAGGTGCCGACTACATTCAAAAACTAGAACAAAAAGCTAAATTAATTGTTGAAGCAGCAGAAACAACAGGACGAGCAGGAAGTGACCTAAATAGTACATCAAGATTTAGAATACTTAGAATAGCCAAAGAAGATACGAGTGCTCATAAACCATCCCATTTTCTTTCTGAGAGGTTCCGTAGAAACATTTTGTTAAACGTACCTACCTTAGGTATCAACTTAGTATCCAATGGTATAGAGACTGTTTTAAGGCCAGTTAGTGAACTAGTCATGAATAATCTTAATCCTATTGGTGATCGTGCTACGAGAGAAATGATCTCTAGGGAACTTAAAGGACAAATTGCAGGTATATGGTGGGGTTCAAGGATGGCTTTAGGTAGAGCAGCAAAAGCCTTTAGGGAAAACAAAGCAATCTTAGATCCTAACATTACACAGTATGAAGGAGTTATAGATAGAGGTAGTGCAGAGTATTTGTTTGGAGCATCTGACTTAGGTAAAAATTCATTTATGAATACTAAGGCAGGATCAGCATTAAGACACGCAATAAATCTCACAGGAAAACCAGGAGAATGGTCATATAAATTACTTAATGCTACTGATGAGTTCTATAAAGAATTAAATTATTTTGGAAAAAGGTTTGGTCAAGAAATGGCTGACCTATCTGACGAACAACTTCTCGTATTAAAAAACGGAACTAAGCTAGAGAAAGATGCTTTAAAGAGTAGTATTCGTGAACGTATAATGAAAGATTCTTTTGAAGATGGTGGGCAAGCATTATCTGAAAAAGACTTATATAGACTTAGACGAGGTTTAAAAGATACAGATCAAGCAGATACTAAAGTAGTTTCTTCTAAACTTGATCCTAACTTATTAGCATTAGAACAAACTAAACTAAAAGAAAAAAGATTTAAGGCACTAGAGTATGCTAGGGAAGCCTCTTTTACTAGTGAAGAACTATTTGAAGGATCAGATTTAACTGCTATAGGTTTAAAACATGCACGAGAAATGATACAGAGAAACCCCTACCTTCAAGTATTTTTTCCATTTGTAAGAACTCCAGTAAATATAATTGCTAAAGGTCTTAGATTAACCCCTGCTACTCATCTCTTAAGACCGATGAAGTTAATGGAAAGACTTAGGAGTGATGACCCTATGGTAGCTCTTAAAGCTAGAACAGAAGTAGGATTAGGTACTGCATTATCTGCTACTGCATTTTTCTTAGTCGCTTCAGATCGCATTACTGGTGCAGGACCAAAGGATTTTAAACTACGAAAAGCATGGCTAGAAGAACATCAACCTTACTCAATTAAGGTAGGAAATGTATGGGTAGATTACGGAAGATTTTCTCCATATAGTACTCCGTTTAAAGTAGCTGCTGATATGATGGATACTATTAGGTATTCAAAAGACGATAGTATGTTTAGAGATGAAGAAGTAAGTGATTATGTAATGGCATATATAATGAGTATGACTAATGTTGCTCAAGAAGAATCATTTACTCGTGGTTTAAAAAATCTAACCGATGGTATCGAAGCAGTTACAAGCGGTACTGGAATGGCTAGAGCAGAAAGATTTGTTGAAGATATATTTGCTTCAATGGTTTCTGTAAAAGCCCCTGGTCAAGTTATAGGCATTTTTGCTAGAGATAGTGATGTACAGTTAAGGAGTACTAATAGTTTATTTGAGTGGTCTTTTGATTCTTTAGGTGACCAAGTTCTTCGTAATTTTGGAATGCCTTACGCAAAAACAGCACCTAAGTATAGTTGGTTAACTGGAGAAAAAGTAATAAATTCTCAGTATCCTATGTATACTTTAGGTGGTCTTTTACCTCTTAAACTTAGAAAAGAAAAAGACAATTTTGTTTTAAATGAAATAATACGTTTAAATACTCCAGGGTTATCTGATGATATAAATGTTTCTATTGATGATGTACCACTATCTGCGGAACAACAGAGTAGGTACCAACAATTAATGGGCACTGTTAAATATAAAGGTAAAGATTTAGAATCTTTTTTACGACAAGTAATTATTAGTAAAACCTATCGTAAGTTACCTGATGATTTAAAAGCAAAAGAGTTAATGTCAATTAAACGTACATATAGAAAAAAAGCAGAGATTGCTCTTATGAAAGAATATCCTAATAAAGGTAATGAAATATTTCAAGCTAGAAGACAAGCAGAATATAAACAAAAACTAGGAATAAATATTAATTAACAATGCCATTAACATACTCACAAACAGCGTATAGTGACTTAACGATTACTGGAACATCCCCTAATCAACAAGCACTTATATCTTATAGTGGTTTAGATTATAATACTGATATAGGTGATACTTTAACAGTGTATAACGATACTACTCTTTTAACAGATGGAACTGGAGGGTCAACTGTTAATTATAGTTTAGACACTACTAATAAAAAAGTAGTACTAAAAACCAATACATTTACTGGTGGTACCACTATATCCGTATATCGTATAGCTAACAAAACAGCACGTACAATTGACTTTGCTAATGCCTCAGTATTAACAGAAGCAGACTTAGACAATAGTGCCCTCCAGACATTCCACGTAGCCCAGGAAGCCTTGGATACTGCGGAGTCTAGTATTACCGCAGATTCCGATGGTACCTTTGATGCTGGAAATAAACGAATCAAGAACTTAGCACAACCAACTGCTAACAATGATGCAGCGAGGAAAGTAGATATTGACTCAGGTATTGGTGCGAGTGTAACTGCTGTAGGAAACATAGCTCCAAATGTAACTACAGTAGCAGGTCAAATAAGTCCTACTAATAACATTTCAGTTGTCGCAGGGAAAGCTACTGAAATACAAACTGTAGCTGATTTAGAGGATGGTACAACAGCCACAGGTGCAATAAGTGCAGTTGCGGGTAAAGCTACTGAGATTGGTTTATTAGGTACAAATCCAATGGCTAATAGTAGCGATGGTCACTTAAAGGTCTTAGGTACAGATACAGTAGTCGCAAACATAGCAATAGTGGCAGGAGAAGTAGGAGCTATCTCATCTAAAGTTTCTAAATCAGGTGATACGATGACAGGACTTCTTACGTTATCTGGAGCACCAACCGCAGATAACCATGCTTCTACTAAATCATACACAGACTCACAAGCCACTGCTCTTGCTTTGGCGTTAGGATAATATATGGCATTTAACAACTACAAAAAAACTATAGCTGCTGGAGCTTCTAGTGCTAGTGATATATTAGTAAGAGAAGCCACAACTACCGATGTAATTATTGGTCTTAATATAGCAAACACAAGTTCTAGTGCGACTGCTACAGTAAAAGTAGAGGTAGATACTACATCATTATTAGAAAATGCTAAAATACCAGTAGGTGGAGCAATAGAAGTAATACAAGGTAAAGTAGTAATAAAAGATAACGATAAAATAAATGTAACACCCACAGGTGCAGGAGTAGATGTGGTTATGTCAGTCTTGGAGAGTGCATAATGAAAAGATATGGAACAGGAACCATAGATCCTAGTGCTTTTACACCAGTGCAAGCAGACAATTCAGGACTCACAGGATACGAAGCAAACAACCAAGGTATCCTGAGAAACCCTTCTACCATTTCCTCAGATATTGAAATTAAGGCAAACGAAAACGCATGTCTCGTGGGGCCAATCACAATTTCTGGAACCTTAACAGTCTCAGGTCAATTACAGATTATTTAAAATGGCAATACACTTAACACCCGAAGCAAATCCTACAGTACAAGAAGGTACACTATACGTTGATAGTGCTAC
>Ga0181397_1000034_pt1 | contig 43507 bp, 41 predicted proteins | sample 20SPOviralmetaG_FD_130126 | JGI IMG/M metagenome (GOLD analysis project Ga0181397, IMG submission 130126) | Marine viral communities from the oligotrophic San Pedro Time Series (SPOT) site, San Pedro Channel, CA, USA - 20 SPOT_SRF_2011-02-23 | ecosystem: Environmental > Aquatic > Marine > Strait...
AACCAACGGATACCAATTTACTAATTTGAGTACACTAAAATTTGAAGATGAGTATGAGTGGAATACATTTGGGCCAAATGGAACTAATAATCCGTGGTATTACGATTGTTGTTTAGGTCCAAATGGGTATTTCGTCTTTAAAACAGACCAAATAGAATCTGTTCTACTACCAGGTGGACCATGGTTTACATATAATGATTTTATTACAACCGCTCAGTCCGTAGGTGTTACACATTTTGGAAACCTAGTAGATTTAAGTAATTCATGGCAAGAGGTAGTAGACGCAATCGCAAACTTCTACCAAGCACCTTTGAATATGAATTATACCTACATACACACTAACAAATGCCTATGTGAGGGTGAACCTTGTGGAGTACAATGTGAAAATGGGTTATACCCAACAGTACCAAACACTTGGACCGGACCTTTTACAACTTCTGGTGAAGCTTATACTACCTGTTGTGCTAATACTTGGGATTGTACTGAAGGTTATGAAATAAGTTCTTGTAGTGGTAAAACTAATATAAATATAGGTGTACAATATAGTAACTCTGTAGATGCAGCGAATTATGTCACACAAAACTACCCTAATGTAAATGTTAGTACATTATATTATGAATCAGATGTATTAGTTAATACATTAAATAATCCTTGTTTAGGACCAAACGGTGGTCCACTAATGCAGTTACAAGCTTTTGATTACGCAACACTAAATAATGGTATTAGTTATAATAGTTGGAATTACTTCTTACAAGATTTGATAGCTCAAGGATTATCTGGTATATCTTCAGGTATGAGTTATGACATTGTAAGTAATTCACTATTTTTAATGTCTGGGACTTCTTTAGATACTTGTGTTACACCTTGTAGATGTTTAACTTTTGATTGTGATTGTATTGAGGTTGACGGAAGTGGAGGTACCTACTCAAGTGAAGCTGAATGTCTAAGTGCATTAACTAATAATACAGGACCATGTGATTGTGACAGTGTAAGTGGTACATCATGGAATTGTTTTGATAATGGACCATACGAACCAACTTGTGGGACAGACCCAAATTTAGGTTTATTTGGTACACCAAATGATGTGGTAGACTTTTATAGAATGAATCTACCAAACCAAAACTTTATAGAGAATAGATTTACTCATACTACAGGAATTGTGGGTGGTACTTTGAATACCTACCCAATCCTACCATTAACTTGGAATGATGTATGGAGTAATATGAGTTCTACAACATACGATTGGATGGATTGTTACCACCAATTTAGTGGAGCTTCTTCTATTAACTATAGACCTTATAAAAGAATTTGGTGGATTGCTCATCCACAGTTAACCGGTGGAAACGGAATACTTAACCTAAATACGGGGTATTGGGAATACCCAACATGGAATGATTTTTATGGAGCGGCTGTCGCAGCTGGAGCACCAGTAACGACTCTAATGTCTTACTCCTCAGCTTGTCAAACACTAGACACATTCTTCAATCCAGGAGGAATAAATTTCCAATGTATGACAAAACTTGAAGATTGTTGTAACGGTGACGATTGTTATTGTGTACAACAATGGGGAACAGGTGGTACATACGCTACTGAAGTTTTATGTGAACCAGACTGTTGTCCAACACCACAATCAGGTTATACATGTAGTGTAGGTCTATGTATAGCCGCAGCACCATCTGCTACACCATTCTTCCCAACACAACTTGAGTGTACTAACTGTATAAACGACCCTACTTGTACAGCATATACAGAATGTAACCCAATAACATATGATTGTGAATCTGGTAGTACAACTAATAGTTGTGACGACTCATTAGGTCCTATAGATACAATAGCACCAGGTACAGGAGGTAACCAAGTTGGTATACCATTTACAACAAATCCAATTACTTACCCTTTTACTAGTGATACTTTAACAACAACACTGGGATTACTTTCACCTACGGCACAAGTGGAAAATACATTTACAAACCATATCTATTGGGACGCAAGTGTACCATATAGTACAGCAACTTATGAAATAAACTCTATAGAATACACTTGTGGTAATATAACTTTACCAACTGATATATGTATTGGACCAAATGGTTATCCACAATTTAGGTTGATGAGTATAGGTCATATGTATGTTAATAATGGGTTGGAATATAATACTTGGGAGTCTTTTGTTAGTGTCGCGTCAGCATCACCATATAATTTTAATGTTACAGTTTTAACTACCCCAGCAGACCTTGTAGGGGTGTTACCAGCTGGTGTAACTAATGGTTGGAATGTAACTATAGAACCTTGTTTATGTACAAGTGTGGAATGTGAATGTATACCAGTAATAGGATTTCCTATGGGAGCATACGCTAGTTCGGGATTATGTGAACAATTCTGTTGTGACCCAGACGTAACATATGATTGTACGGTTGCTGGTTGTGTGGACCCAGGTAATGGCCTTGGTGCATATACAGGATATAACGCTTATAATTTATGTGTATCAGATTGTCATGAATGGCAATGTAACCAATTAATAGCACCAGACTGTGAATGTACTTGGATATTAGGTACTGGTAATACAGGAACTGATATTTATCCGGGAACTCCAGCTGGTTATTATTCTTGTAGTACGGGATGTTGTGACACAGTAAGAATATTACCATGTCCTATATTATTAAGTGTTGATGATAATCCTACACCGGGAGATGCAGGAGTATATACCTATGATATAACAACCAATATATCACAAGCTCTATTTACAGACCCTGGATATACATTCCAAGATGTATCGTACTGGCAAACACCAGTTTTACCATCACCACCAGACATACTAGTATTCACTTATAAACCATCTGAAATAAAAGAATGGTACGTATCTTCAAACGTAACACCAATACTTAATAGAACTATATCTTTATCACAAACGATAGGTAAAGGTTTAACCAACGTATCACAATTTAAATTATTAAGTGCAGACTTTGGTGTGTATGAAATAGATTTAGTTAACGCTACTAATACAACAGCATCCATAACAACCCTTTTCACGTTACCGAGTGGTTACAAATGTACTGGTGATATAAGTTTTGACGTTACTACTAACCTAATGTTAGTTTTATATGATAATGACGGTACAACGGGACCTGTCGCACCAGACTATAAACTAGGAAAATATAATTATAATGGTGTTCTTTTAGATGAATACACAATACCTTCTGGTTTATTAAGTGGAGGTACCGATAAATTTGATGGTATAGTTTGTAATATTGGACCTGACCAAGTAGCTTATGTTGTTAGTCAAAGTGGTCTATTATACGAAGTTATAGAAACACCAACCTTGAGTATTGCACCTGTACCATATAATAACGTTGGTGCAATATTTAATACTGGTTCTATAAATAATATTACTGGAGCTGAAGGTGTTTGTGGTTGTTCGATAGGTGTACCAGAAAGTTATGATTGTATACCTAACCCACCAGGTTCTTCCACAATTATGTGTGTAGACCCAGGTACCGGAATAGGTCAATATACGTACCAAACAGCAATTAATAATGGATATTTATCAGCTTTGGATGAGTGTGAATCTGAATGTACTAATGATTGTACTTCTTGGTCTTGTGTAACAGAAACAACAAGTAATACGAGTTGTCCTACAGAAATTTTACTACCACCAACAGTAACTACTCCTCAAGGTGCATTTGACTGGTTGTCGTTAAATAATATTATGACATCTTGGGGTGGTTATAAGTACGAAACTACTAACCCACCAGTAGTCCCAAGTCAATGTCTGGGAGTGAATGGGTTCGGAATCCAAAAGATGACAGCTTGGTCTTGTCCTAATTGTCCAGACCCAGCAATGCAGGCCTCATTTACTAATTTTGCAGATTTACTAAGTACAGCGAATGGTTTGGGTATAGGACTTAGTATTGGACAAACCTTCACTCAAATACAGTCAACACTCCAAGTCCATTATAACATGCCTAATGGATTAAGCTTTAGTATTGGTGGTGCGATTTGTAATTGTGCTACTAACACTACCGTTTCTTGTGTTGAGATAAGTGGGACGAGTGGTTACGTTACAGAACAAGAATGTTTAGATAATTGTAAACCAAATACCCCAGTGAATACACTTTGTAAAAGTATGTACGCGATACCAGTATGTAATGTTGGTCAGAATACACAGGCAGAACCTTTAACACACCCAGTAAATTGTTGTGTAACTGTAGATGGTGTAACACCAACCAATGCATTAATAGGGTCAGTGATTGAAGACCCATCTACATACGTTAAATACAAAGTAGCAAGTATAAACCCATGTAGACCAGGTATGGGTTGTACATGTAATAACCCTTATAATTACATAATAAGTAATTGTTCAGACCCAAATAACTCACAAACTCAGACAAGAGAAAGTAATGAATGTTTAAGTGAAGTTTGTCCAGAAGGTTTAGTTTGGGATTATAATAGTTGTTCGTGTTCATCATACAGAGGAACCACGGTATTTGTGGGTAATTCACCACATATTTCAGTTATGGTTTCAGATTTTACGAAAAAATCACTAGTACAAGTAACTTCAGAAATAGATAAGACGATACAACTATTAGAATTTAATTCTTATAACTGTGATTCTGATAATGGTAATAAGGGCCACAATTTATTTGACGGTTGTTTATCTAAAGAGGGTGACCAACCACATAACTACAGATGGAATTCTAAAGAACAAAACCCATTAAGTACATTTACGTGTGTTGATGGTCTTTGTATTGAACTAGAAGGTAATGGTGGTGGATTCGCTACTTTAGTGGAATGTATACAACATTGTGACACTATTGGTGGAGATGGGTCTAAACCTTCATTCTTACCTCCAGTAGTAGAAAATACTGGTGAGGTAGTTTGTTTACCAGATACACGACCAGATAGTCCAGTTGGCCCAAGAAACACTACAGTTACAACTAATAATATGTACGTATGTCAAACGACATTAAACTCACTAGTAGGGGAATACCAAAAATCTTGTGTACCCCAAAGTGAAAGTACACCAACATTAGATGATGTATTTTACGATAATCTCACAACTTGTTTAGAAGGTTGTGGTGGTTGGTTTAATTGTAATGTTAACAACATTAACGTTGATGGTGTGTCTTTAAGTTCAAACCAAGCAGCACCAGTAGTTATGTGTTGTGAAAGTTATATTATGAAAGCAACAAAACCAATAACAACACAGGATTGTAGTACAAATTGTTGTGATGGTACCGACACATGGTTCCCACTTTATAATGTTTTCGGTGTGAATAAACAAGTTGAAAGTTCGTTAAGTTATACAAATAGAAGATTATCATCTTTAGTTAATAGTGAAATATGTAATGTTTCTGAAACTGAAAGTACCTACACTAACAGAGGGATTACAGTTATTAATACTGTGATTACACCTTCTGGATGTGAAAATGAGGAGGTTAAATATATAGATGGTGAACCATGTTACCCAACAATAGCAGAAGCTTTGTCAGATGCTGGTGCTAGAGGTTGTACCGGATATCACACTCATATGGTAGATAATAGAGTTTGTTATATGGCTTGTGAATCACATTCACCAAGAAATAACAATTATATAGAATCAACAAGTGTGGTAACACCAACTACAACACCAACTATGTCACCTACTAGTACAAGTTCGTCCTCAACACCTAGAGTTGGTGGTGGAAGTAGTGGTGGAATGTCATCTGGTGGTGGTGGATATTAAAAATATATGGAAAAGAAAGAACTTACATATAAACAAATAGATAAAAGACTTGGCCTTCTAATTAAGAAGGTTAAGACTTTGTCTGAGATGAAAAAGAAAAAAGTAGAAAAGATACTAGTCTAATGACAAAAATTCTTTTATATTTTTTGGTCCTATTTCACCACTTAGGTATTTTAGGGTTTTTAATCTCAGTTCCTCTATTAGTTATGAATGAACCATTCTGGGTGTGGTTACCAGTTAATACCTGGATTCTACATTTAATATTTTCTCCAGTTTTGGTTTGTCCTTTAACAATATGGGAAAATAAGTTAAGAAAAAGATTAGGGTGGAAAAAAATAGACACCTTCTTTAAACATTATTATATTAGACCTTATAAACAATGGCGAAAAAAATAATCATATCAGAAGAACAGTTAAAAAGAATTGTTAAAAAAATTAACGAGGATGATAACTGGTGGGAAAGTGAAGGTCCAGATAAATGGGACTTACTAGAAAAAGATTTAAGATTTGTTGTAGATAAAATTATAGATAAACACAAATCAAACTGGGGTGATGACCAATATGCCGTAATAGGTGCAATCGAAGAAATTTTCCAAGGAATGTTTGCTAAGGTAGGACGCTAAACCAAAACAACCTCAACTCTACAGAACGAACTAACCAAATCCCTATAACTATCATATTGGTTCCACAAACTTTCTATAAAGTCATTCTGGTCATTAGTATAATTTCTAAATGAAGTTAATTTATTTCTGGCACTTTCAGGAAACAAGTCCTGAACAAAAGGTGTGTAATCACCGTAGTTGTCTATATATTCCGGATTAACTGGTAACCCTAAGTCACCATCTTTATCTATAAGAACCCTAATATCCCAACAAGAGTAACCCCGTTCACCAAAGTTATCAGATTCGTCGTACAGATAATCAAAACCAACCGGTTCCACTTTAAACCTTAATTTATCAAAACCCATCTCACTAGTCTCCAACCAAGGAGCTTGTGCAAAATCAGTATTTTCTACACCACCTAACCATTCTATCACTAATAGAGGGTATACCACATCCGCTACATTATCAAAAGCTTCATCCTCACCAACAATATCAAAATATTTTAAAACATTCCAATCCGCGTTACCTAACTTATCCCATTGTTTAAAAATAAGTTTTTTATATTCTGGTTTAACATAATTATCGAAATAAGGGTCGGTAGGAGATTTTTGTTCCATTAAAGAATTAGCACCACCTGTATCAGCAATTGTTTTTAAGAATATAGTTAAAGCACGATATCTAGACGAATTTTTTATACTTTCTTTGTCGAAACCACGGACCCCCACACTATCGTATAAATGTAGGTCGTTAACCATCTTATTTAACAGTCTCTTCTCCCTATGGTTTGCATTCCTTGCAAAGTTAATAACATCTGAGGTATCGAACCCACCTAGTATGTGGATGAGTGTAAAAAGGACATTATCTAGTTCTTTTGGTAATTCTTTTGTTATAACATTTCCTTTATAATCCTCTGATAATATATCTTTAAATGTGGTATTCATATTATATAAATACTAGCAAGATAAGTGTTTATTTCCAAAAAACTTGCACACAAATAATCCCAAGAGCTAGAATTAAAGAAGTTAATGTTTTTATACTAATACCCTCACCCATAAAGAACCAAGTTAGGACAGCATAAGAACTAATCCCTAGTGCAAATCCTAGAAATCGACCAGGCCATAATAAACCATCAAAATAAAGGTAAGCATATTTTGTTGCGTGTATAAATGCATAGGATATTATAGTACCTAATGTTATAGATAAAATAAGGGGGTGTTTATCAAACCATTTCCAAAGAAACTGACCATTTGTCTGGAACCAAATAATGGTCTGTCCCAACAAAAAAAGTAATACAGCTAATAATAATTTATTCATAAATTAATAATAATAAAAATATATTAATATTTATAGTATAATATATATATTTATTATATGCTAGCAGCTAGCATTTAAAAGCTATTTAATTAATGAAAAAAATAATTGTAAAAGAAAGTCAGATAAATAATATTGTAGACAATGTTGTTAAAGAACAATATTCTGACGACCCAAACGCGTTCACAACAGATGTAAAGGATGTTAGTTTCTATGGGTTAGAAAAATATTTCACAGAGTATAGTGGTCGTGATATGGATGTAACATATACAAATTGTTATGTTAAATGGAGGTATGATATGGATGTAAGAAGTTGGGGAATCAAAGATGTTAGTGTTTATACAAGTAGTGTTATTATAAACGCGATGGTAGAAATCTATGACGAAGACTATACAAAAGTGGAGGTAGAAAAAGAAATAGAATTAATGGTAGATGATATGGGTGGATTTAGTAGTGACGAAGAAGGTAAATGGTACTACGAAGACCAAATGTCTGACGAACTATTTTCACAAAGTGTTTTTCCTACCGGACTAGAAGTCGACATGAATGATAAAACAATTCACGTTCTGTGGAATTAAAAAATATAAAGTATTTATAAAAAAACAAAAAAATGAAAAAACCAATATTAAGTGAAGTTAACAGAGTCCGTGAAATTATGGGACTAGAGGTAATTCTGGAACAAGAAAAAACAGAAAAAGAAACTACTGACTTTAAAGAATTACTAAAAGCATTTAAAATGACAGCACCAGAGGAAAGACAAGATTTTGTTAAGGTTTTGGTGGGTATGATGAAAGAGGCTGGTATGAAAAAGGAACAAATTCAGGCTATGGTAGATGAATTAAAGAAACATGCAAAAGCACCTCTAGAAGAATCACAAAGATTAGCTGAACAAGCACCATTTAACTGGAATAGATGGTTAGCGATGAATGGACCCTCTAAATTAGCTGGTGGAGTTTTAAATTTTTTAAGTTTAGGTGGTATTAGTTATGTTGGTCAGGGTAGAGAGAGAGATTTAATACCAGGAGGTTTAACTATTAGAAAAGCAAAACCTGGAATGAATAAAAAACTTAATAGTCTTGGTGATGTAACTGTAAAAACAGACCCAGCAAACTGGGAAGAATATTATAACGAATACAATAAGAAATTTACAAAAAGAATTGTAAGGGGTAAAAATAAGTGGTTAAGTGCGTGGAACGCTAACGAGGGTGAAATGAATGAATTTATTATTTCCGTACTTGAACAATTTAACGAATTAAGAGGTAGGATGAAAAGAAAAGTTAAAGTAGTTGTAGGTAATAAACCAGATGAAACAATAGTTCCGGTAGAACCTACATTTGAGGCTGTAGAAACAGTATTCCCAAGAGTCGACCAACCATCAGCAGATTTCTTTGAAGATAACGAATTCCAAGTAACAGATAAATTTAAATCGTCTTTACAAGAAGATTTATTAAACGAATTAAATGAAATGGCTGCAGAACTAAATCCACCTAAAGGAAAACCAGCTTTTTGGTTAAGAGGACTTCAGATTGGAACTTCGTGTTCAGCAATAAATAATGGAACTTCTTCAGACGGTAAAAAACGTTCTTGGGTTGAACTAGCAGAAGATAGAGCACAAGCAGGATTAGAGTATATTTTAGAAGCTTTAAAAACTGTTGACCCACCAGTATTAGTTGGTGATAATGGTTCAGGTGAAGAGACGGTAATCAACACTAACGCTAAAGGAGAAAATGAAGGTAAAACAGCAGAAGACGGTAGAGATTTAACAGGTACTAGTGGTCCAGTATTGGGAGAACAAGGAAGCCCAACAAATAAGGCAGAATACGAAAAATATAAATATTTTAATGCCGTATTTGATATTGTAATAAACGACTCTACAGAACAAGTAGGTGAACCAGATGATGAAATTGTTTACACTAATAAACTAGCAGTTAATATGAAGGTACCAAGTAAACGTGGTAAAAAATGGTATGGTTCATTTAGATTACCTAAGTTTAAATTTGGTTTACCTTTATTTGGTTGGGTTAAAAAGTTATTCTCAAAAAAGAATAACATAGGATGTCCAGCATTCTGGGAGTAAAACTAAGGTTTTTTAACATTAGAACTTCTAACAACAGTAGATAATTTAGTTCCAGTACGAACCAAACCAAAACCATAATAGGTGTGGTCCTCATTTAACAACATTTTTGTGTGACTTTCTGAAACAACATAGTCATCAAAAAAACTATCAGCGATTATCTTATTAAGGTCACCATCTTTCTCTGTTAAATGTGAGAATTGACACAAATACATTGAAGCAATATTTTCAGACATACTAATTCCTTTGTTCCAGTATTGTTTAAGTCCTTTAAAATCATGTCTAAAATTGTTATGTAACTTGGATGCGTAAGCCTCAGATATTTTTGTTAACCACTTAGATTCTTTTACGGGTGGTTTACCATAATCAGCTCTAAACTCATTTAAAGACTCCAATAAATAAGACTCAACCTTAACCAAATCAATATTATCTTTAACATAATCACTAGTGCCAGGAAAAGAACCACCCCCTTTAGGTACAACCATAATACCTAAATTTTCATCACACACTATTTCCCAAATATCAGAATATAAAGTATGTGTGACACAATCTACTTTTTGAGAGTAAGCTGTTAAAGTTAAAAGTGTTAGAAGTGTTAGTATTATGTTTTTCATTTTATTTTAGTTTAGTGGGTTAAACATTCGGTGGGTGTATTATTATATACGTATGGTTTATCTCTGTAGTTACATTATCACCCTTATTTATACTACAAAGATAAATAAAAAAAGGGACTTATACAACTAAAAGTCTATTTATTATTTGGTAAACTATTATTAGTTTTAAAAAAAAAATAATTATGGATATTACAACAACAAAAGAGTTTGATACAATTATTAATGATAAAGATAGAAAAGCTGTCTTAATTGATTTTTGGGCTCCATGGTGTGGACCATGTAGAATGTTAACACCTACAATAAGCAAGTTGTCCGAAACATTCCCAAATAAAGTATATAAAGTTAATGTTGACGTACAAAAAGAAATAGCTATGAGATTTGGTATTAGAGGTATTCCTAGTGTAAAAATATTTAAAAATGGTGAAGTACAGGAAACACTACAAGGGGTACAACCGGAATCAGTTTATTCAGAAAAATTAAAGTACTACTCTAATTAATTTCTTCCCCACCCTTCTTTAAGGCATTTATGGTATAATGAAACTCTAAAGTTTTATTGACTAGTTCATCTATTCTTTCATCTGTAGTATTAGATGCCCACCTAGGTGATGGTGTTTGGTTATTTACCCACATACCATTGAATGGTTCTGGTGTGTTAACAATTCTACCATCAGGTATAATGGCCATTTCATTTGTTGGTTTATTAGCTAATTTGTTAGTTTCTTCACTAAAATAGTGACTATTTGGATGTTTTTCGTTAAAAATGAACGTTAAAACATCTTTTTTGATATTTTCTGGTAAATCTACCAAAAGACCGTCTATTCTCTCATCAATTTCATTCCACCAAGACAATTCCTTACTACTAAACTCATAATAAACAGCCCACTTATCTTTTAGTGTCCTGGAAATTATGTAAATTAATATACCTTTTTTAGAGTAACTATAGAAAGTTTCAGGGTTATTACTAGCAGTACACCATTTAGTTGAGGCTCCATACTTCCTACTAGATATAATGTTTAGTGGTTTTAATATAAGATATTCATCATCAGTAATCACATCAGTATGTGGTTTAGAAGTAAAATTATTTAACTCTAATTCTTTCTTATATGTAACATCTATAATTTCAGTTAAATTTAGATATTGTTGTATGTCATTTTTAGTTATTAATTTTCTTTCTAGGAAGTCATTAAACTTTTTTAAGGAATCAATAACATCACTACCGCCAACTAAATCTATCAAGTAATTTAGAATTACCTTATTAATTCCTGGTAATGACTCTACATTTAAATTTAGATTTTCTGTATAATCACCATATTCATAAGAAGGTATATTTTTTAATTCATCCAATAAAATACTCATAAATTTACCAGTTTTAGATGGGTCTAATAATCTTAGTAAATCTAAAATTGATACATCGTACTCCTTATTTTGTTCTTTAATTTTCTTTAATCCCATCGCTTTTTCTTTAAAAATAATAGAAATATAACCTTAAATCAAGGTTGTTTTATCGTAAATACCTAACCAGACCGCTGGATTTTTACCATATTTTATACTTATAACACGACTTTTTTAAAATATATTGACTTTTTGAGATTTAGCGGTACATATTAACAAGACTTCCTAAAAGTGGGTATCCAAACGAAAGAAGTCATCTCTTGAGTTACCGGAACTAAAGAGATATAAACTGAAAAAAAAAATAAAAAATATGGATTCAGTAATTAAGCACATCACAGGATTTTTTGGTGGATTAGGGTCAATTTTAATGGCAGTAATCCCAGTATCAATTCTTTGGTTTGTATTATCAGGCGGTGCTATTTTTAACATGGATGTGGTAGGTAACCTTACTGCTCTTATCAACTCTCTAGGTGATGGAGGTTTTGTTGGTTTAGTAGTATTAGTGTTGTTAGCATCATTTTTCACTAGTAAAAAGTAAATAAGTGAAGAGAAGAGATGAAGACTTTCCAACATCTCCTAAAAAATAACTAGAAAGTATAAAAGTTAAAAGAAAATTATAAAATGAAAAAATTATTTTTAACATCCGCTATAGCACTATCAACATTATTTGCTTCAGCTCAAAACTTTATGGTTGTATCGACTTATGACGGTGACCAAGAAGAAACTATGGATATGTTAACACAAAACTTAGGTTTTGGGTACGCTATCAATGATACATGGACTTTGGGTTTAATGCAAAACGGTGAAGATGTAGACGGGGAAACTATTTATGACTTATGGGCAAGATACAACATGAAAAATGATTTGTATGTTTCCTTACAGGCACCACAAGAAGAAATGATGGACAACTTAACAGTTGGACTTGGTTATTCTTTCAATGTTTGGAAAGGTCTTAATGTTGAACCAAGATATAGTATGGGATTAAAAGAAGACGAAGCTGGTGATAGAGAGGGAACTTTCAATCTAGGTTTCTCATATAAGTTCTAAGTATTTAGAAAATATAAGATTAAAAAAGCTCTGTTAATTCAGAGCTTTTTTATTGCTTCCTTTTTTATCGAATAATTTAACTACTTTGGTGTGAGCGTAACTCCACCTATCCCTAACTTCTTTATGTCTATGTTTATCCTGTGACCTCATCTTTTTTAATTGAGCGTCAAATTCCTCATTAAGGCCTCTGTCGTTAATATCGTTATGTATCTCATACCATAAATCTTCATAATGTCCCATAGTTAATTTTATTATATTATAATTTATTCCCCCGTTTAACCCAATAATAATTCTTACCCATACTCCAGTAAGCGTCCTCAACCAATCCCTTTTGTCTTAACTTACCAACAGAAACTGACTTCGAGTGTTCATTAATTGCAACACCAACTAATTTATGGGTTTTTAATTTTTCTTTCATAAAACAAAGGTACACAAAATAAATAGATGGACCAAATAAAAAACTATGTATATTTATATAAAAAAAGATTATGGCAAAAAAAGTAACATTATCAGAAGAACAACTAACAAGAGTGATTAAAAATATATTAGAACAAGAACTAGCTGATGATGAAACGTTAGCGATGATTGACGATATTGAGTTAGGTCAGGATGTTGAAGATGAAGAAGGTTTGGATGCACTAGAAGACTTGGAAGATGAGATTGAACAAATCTTAACACCAGAAGAAATATTGGGTTTACAAGAAGACCAAATTGTACAACTCCAAGACAGAGTACAGTATGTAGAAGAGTTGAATGCTGATGTGTTAGAATTTGTTTCTTACTTAATGGGTGATTTAGAAAAGGCGGAAGGTCTTGAACTTAAAAAATCTAAACAAAAATTAAGAGCTCTAGAGACTAGAGCTGGTAGAGAAATTTTCTGGTTAAAATCACGTAGACTCTAATACTTTTTACGTTTATCATAATATTTAACATCAAAAGATTTTAAATTATGATAAATGAAATTATTTCCCACACAATAGATGACTATAGAGGTACTATATTTATAGAGGCCTCTTACAATAAAAATGATATTACCAAAGTAATTGACTTCGAATTATTTTTAGAAGATTTGGAAGAATATTGTGAATTATTTGATGATATGGATTGGGTAGATTATGAAGACGACTATTCATCTACAGTAACAATACAAAAAAATATAGATATTTTAGAACTACAGGAAGGATTAAATAGATATATAGAAGAAAATCCAGATATTTTAGAGATATAAAAACTAGGCTTTAATGTGTGTGGTACTATATTTATATATAAATAGAATTAGTTATGCCTACACCTATACAAGAACAAATAGATAGATTAAAAGAAATAATGGGGGTACCAAAGTCCCCACCAATCCAAGAAGACCACCATAAAAGTTCCTATATGGCAAAAAGCCAACTTTTTAATATCGCTAAAAAATCACAAAGTCTTCATGATAGGTTAGAGGACAATGAAGAACTAGATGATTGGATGGAATCTAAAATAGCACAAATGGCAGATAATATAGATAGTGTTAGCAATGCTTTTGATTATGATGAGTTTGAAGAAAAAACGGTTTGTGAACAATGTGGTAAAGTACATGAAGGTCATTGTAATGTAATTAATATAGAAGAAGAAATAATGTCAGGGATACAAAGTGGGTACCCAGATGCTAGTGATGTTGATAATTACGGTTTTAAAAGTAAAGGTGCTCTAGGTTCAGAATATGAACTTGGTGACGAAGGATTTGAGGAGGCACCGACAAACTACTCAAAAGAACAAAAAGCCTATAACTTTGATAGTGATGGTCCAGAAGATAGTTATATGGACCCATCAGCAGATTACAATATGGAATTAGGTTATGAATTGGGTGAACAAGAAGGTACAGAAAGTGGTGAATCTGATGATGGTGGTGGTGCTGGTACTGCTTCTATGGGTATTTGGGATTCAGGGATAGCGAGAGGTGTCGCAAACCAAATAAGTAATAGTAAATGGTCAGACTCCTACCAACCAACAAGAGGTAAAGGAAACCCACTATGGTAAAAAAGAAAAAAATACAATTACCACATCACGAAATGGTAAAGTTTATAGCTGAAACTATTATGGAATTTCGTGCTCAAAGAATAAAAGAACAAACAGAACCTCAATTTTCTTATCTTACAGTAAAAGCAAGTGAACCAATTAAAAGTTATGGTGGAAGTAAAGAAGAAGCTATGAAAGCTTGGCAAAATTTAGATAGTGGGGTTAAAAATGCTTTGACAAACTTAGATATACAACCATTCACTGTTATTCCTCACACAACTTATGAAAAATTACCACCCAGAGTTCAAATATATTTACAAGGTTACCTATATCCTTTTAACGCTAAAGAAGGTTTTTTTAGAAATAATGCTATTGCTGAAGGACAAGCACTATACCAGTACATACCAGGTATTAAAACAGTAATGTTGGGTGAAGTAGAGGTTTGTTTTAATCGACAAACAGGTAAAAAAATAAATTGTAAAACAGGTTTAGCTTTAGATGGTACACATGAAATGTCAGGGTTTGAGGTTGATGACAGTCAAGTTGTTATACCTTCACTTTTTGCTTTTGAGGGTGGAGAAAAAATGAATACAAAATATTTTTGTAGACCTTATCTGGTGGGTGATGCTGAAATACCAGAAAATGTAAAACCAAAAGTCCTAATGTACCTACAAAAAGCTTATTCCACAAAAACAGGAAAAGATTTAGGTGTTAATAAAAAAGATTGGTATAGTGGTAAAGAACAAACATTACAAGCATTACAAAAAAAATTATCCGATTCTAACGATTATGACGTACTAAAGTTAGTATCCAATTATATAAAGAATAGAACTAACAACCAAGAAAAAGCTTATAACTCAGGACAGTGGGCTTATATGGTTGGAGGTAAAAAAGAAGAATCTGAATCTTACCCACTTAACGAAGAACAACATAGACGTTATTTTAAAGATATGAGAAATTTTGCTGAGATGTTACTACAAACAAATTGTGGGTTTGGTGTTGGAAAAAAATCCCTATCAAATGAAGAGGTAGACATTAGGGAAAAATTTGGAGATGTATTTGCGTTTATCGAGGAAAGACCAGAAAATTGGGACTCGATGAGTGAAAAGGAAAAAAGTGACTGGATGGATAAAATAGAGAGTGAGTTCGAACAAAGAGAAATGACAATAGAAGAAGAAGACGAAATTCAATTTTGGTGGGATATGGTTTCAGTTGCATTAGTAGTCGTAGGTTTCGTACTTACCGCTACGGGTGTTGGTTCTCCGGTTGGGTTTGCACTAATAGCTTTATCTACAGGAATGGGTGTAGCAAGTGGTGTTTTTGACTTACATCAAGGACAAACAGCCTGGGGTGTACTAAGTATAGGATTGGAAACTATACCATTCTTAAAAGTACTAAAAGTATCAAAGATTATTAAAGTGGCTAAAATTAGTGATAAAAAATTAGCTAAAATTTTAACATATGGTCTAAAAAATGGTAAAGAAGCGATGGTCACAAAATATGGTAAAAATGGTCAAGTAGTGTTTAAGGCTTTAAAAGAAAATAAAGAGGAAATGATGAAATTGTTGGACATAGATACTAAAACCAGTATAGATTTTCTAAAAAGATTCTCAACACTAGACGCTGTTGAATTTCATGCTTTAAGAAGACTTAATCCAGCATTTAAAAAAGCTACACAAAATTTACCGTATAATGAGTTTAGTAAAGGGGCAGATGAACTGTCATCAGTATTATTTGCAAATAGAAAAGCTTGGAGAACTTTTGTGGGTAAAATGTCATATAATTTAGGTGTGCCATTTAAAATGATTTTAGCAACTTTAGCTGGTGTCGGGATAAAAAATACAATGGAGTGTTTCGATTTAACTTTAAATATAAATGGTAAAAATGTGTTATGGGACACACTTGCAGTCGCATCAAATACTGCACCTATAGTGGGACTAAAAACAATAAAAATTAAGTTGGACTCCGAACAAATAGGTGAAAGTGCTACATGTACTTTATTTGCTATACTACAACGTAATATTATGGGTAAAAACCCACAAGAAGTACAAGAATTAGAGGATTTATTAAACCAAGAAATTGATGGTAACGTAACCGTATCTCCTGATGGTACTGAAATTACCATAAACGTTGAGGGTGAGGATGTCTCAATAGTAGAGGTGGAGGAAATTGTTGAAGAAATAAATAACGCTTATACTGATAATATTAATGGTTTATGGAGAGCTACAATAGAAGCCCATGCAGAAGATGAAGAAATATTGGAATATTGGTTATTCACACTTGGTGACAATGACTTAGAAAAAGGAGAAATAGAACTTGAAAAAATACTAAAAGGTATTTATAGTGGTAACGAGGATGATTTAGATACGATGATAGATTTATTAATGGATACTAACCAAGTATTTATAAAGAAGAAAGAAGAAATTAATCAAAGAGAAGAACAATTAAAACTGAAGTATGCAAGGTAAAAAAACATTAAACGAAGAGTTATATAGAATCAACCAAATAATGGTTAGTAGTTCTAGTGATATATTATTGGAACAAGGTGGTCCTGAAGCTAAAATTATTAATAAAGTTTTAGATGATGCTATAACACCACAAGGACTAGTAAAAATCATGGATGATTTAGGTTTTGAGACTGATGGTGTGATGACTAATTTCTTAAGCAAGTTTGATGACTTGATTGTTTATGCGTCTAAGGGTGGGGATGAATGGAATGAGATAATACAAAAAGCAGCTGAAACTAAAAAAATAACTAGATATTTTAATGATTTAGGTGAAGAAATCGACCCAAGTGAAATCATACCTGGTGTTAAAGTTACAATGAAGACAGACTACTATAGAGTTTTCCCAGATGGGACAGAAAAATTAATAGACGAAAAAAAGTACAAAGATATTATGGAGACTAATTCTGAATATTACTCCATACCACCATTTCTAAGACTACCAACTAGTGACTTAAAAGCTCTGCTTGGTGGGGTAACGGATGGTTCTTTAAAGAATGTAGAAGAATTTATGAGAAGTCTACAAACCTTCTTAAAAGGAGCTCCATTAACAGACGGACTTAAAAAAGCAATAATAGCTTTAATGGGAGTAAACCCACAATTTATCAAAATTCTAAAAAAAGCTTTAATGTCTAGTCCAGAGTTTACAAAAAGAGTTAAATACGCTCAGTACAAAAATACAATGGATGAGTTAGTACAAACTCTAGCAGACACTCTAGGGTTGGAAAAAACTAGTAGATTAATAAATGACTTAGGTATATTGATAAGTAGAGAAGGTGAATTATTAGAAAACTACTTTAGTTTTTTATTTAGGGCTGTGAGACCAATGCAAGTATGGACTAATATTAGATTTGGTAATGTAGCTGGAAAAAAATGGGCTAAAGTAATAATTTCTGATATACTAGCTTCCGGATTCTATAACTATGTTATGGGGGGCGTATTCGTAAAAGGTTTATATAGTTATGTTACGAAAATATTCAACAGAAACATTAAAACAAAAGATAAACTATTGGATTCAGCCTATGCTCTAATAATAGGAACGGGGTTATTTGGTACCTATCGTAGTATAAGGGATAAAGATATAGCACAAATGTCACCGGTGGAATGGTTTAGAGGGTTGGTTGATTCATTCTCAAGTTGTGTTGGTAAAGATAAGGTTAGTGATGCATTAACAGGTAGATTATATAGAAATGTAATCGGTAGTCCACAAAAAGCTGATGACCCAAACGCAGTTGTAAACTGTGGTGACGTAGAATTTAGTAAATCATTTTTAAATAGGTATGCTATACAAGATGAAACAGTAGTAAAGGATTCAGCGGAAGCTTTATACGCAACACTAAATAATAATGCCGGGGGTGGTAATTGGTGGACAATCGGTGACGGTAAATGGTATAAACAAGTACCATCTGTAACTAAAATAATAAAAGATGCTATAGGTGGGTTTAGACCAGATGAGGAGGTTGTAGAAGGTATACTAGAACAAGAACAGATGGATATTTTAAAAATGTCACAAATTTCCGATTACTACGAAGACAAGTTTAACGCTAGTTTATATGAGGACATGCAAAATATGAATTATTGGGCGGATATAACCAACGGAGCAACCTGGGAGGACATTAAAACAAAAATAAATAAACTTCCTTATTTAGACCCAGACACGTCAGACGAAAATTATGATACATGGTTGGAAATAGTAGAAGAAAATAAGAAGTATCTATTAAAGTACCCACAAAGTATAAGATATGATGATGGTGATTTTGAAGTAACTATTCCTTTAGCAAAATGTGGTCCTGGTTGTAAATCTGGTAATAATGATTGTAATTGTAATGATGGTGGTTGTAAGATAGGCGGTACACTTGTAAGTAAAGATGTTGGGATAGCATTAAACAATGCGGGTGTAAAAACTAATTCAGAGTTTGCTGCGTATTGTAAAGGAAAAGATGGTTTTGATAACTTAAAGAAAATATATGATACTGCTGCGGCCGCTGGTGGGGGTGATGATAATTGTAAATTAAGACCAGGACAATAATGAAAAAGGAAGGGTTAAGTATAATTTTAGAACAAAATCTAGATAAGATTAAAGAGTATCTAGAAAAACAGACACAAAGTTCAGAAGTACAAACCGTACTAACCAATTTTAATGTAAGTCTTACAGAAAGTCAAAAATGTATAACGTGTAGTGATAGAATAGAAGATAATAAATTCTATGCATTAAAAAACGAAGATGGTACTAGTTCTTCTGATAATTTACCTTTTGCTGACATTTACATGAAAAAAAATCGTGTATTTATAAACTTAGAAGATGAGTTAAAAAGAATCCTTAATAAGGATATATTATTTGATGTGGATACCACGAAAGAACCGTTGGACTCTCTAAGTGATGAAGAAAAGGACAACTATAAACCTTTAACTAGTAATGAAGAAGAAACTCTCGTATATATTTGTTACGTAAAAGCAACACTATTAAATTATGCAAAAAACAAAAATTCACTTAAACCAAAAACAGCAATAAAGTATTGGAAACAAATATGTGATAAATTTAAACCAAAATACGAAAAAGACGAAAGTGAAGATGAAACGGTAATAAACCCAACTCCAACAGTTGGTAAGATTTATGGTTGTTTTGATAGTACTAGTGAAAGTTATTGGTGTAAAACAAATGAATGTCCAGATGGTTTAGATGATTCTGATTTTGATAACGTTTCTAATAGAGTTACTATTGAAAATGTTACTTATATTCATACAGGTTGTAGTTATACAAAAACTATTGTTTTAGATAATACTTATGTTTTTGAAAACCCAGCAAAAACTTTTGAAGCTGGTACACACACTATTAAATATAAAAGACCCAATACATTTAAAAGAATTAGTGAAAAAATAGATGGTATGTCTTTATTAGGTGAATACCCACCTATTACAAACGTTAAAGGATTTTATGGTAATGAATTTACTGGAGAACTTAGAGAAGATTTAAATAAAGCTTTAATACTAATGTTAAGTCGTCACTGTATGAGAAAAAGCTCAATACCATCAAGGTTAACTATATATGAAGGTAACACAGAAAGTACACCACTAGGTCAAGTCTACATTAAAGGTACTGGTGATGGTGTAAACTGTCTTGATAACCTTAAAAGTATAAGAGTGTATGATGATGGTGAAATATTAAAAATCAGATTAAAACAATTAATGTTAGACGAGTTGGACCAAGAAAGTGGTTCACTACATAGAATTTCTAAAGAAGATATTGAAAAGTTTAATGGGTATATTGATAAGGTATTCCAAGACTATGGTGTTGAGGATGATATAATGGTTGACCGTAACGGTAAACTACAGTTAGAAAGTAAAATGGGTCTATCAAAAATACTGGAAAATAAACCAGTAGGTTTGGAAAAAATATTAAAATAAAAAAAGGACCTAGTGGTCCTTTTCTTTTTGGTGGAGGTGGTGGGTTTCGAACCCACGTCTTGCTCATCTTCTACTAACGTCTATCCTACACGTTTAGTTTATTCTTTTGGTGTCAGACTTAATTTTATAGAATAAACAACCTTCAAATCAGTCCCAAGTCCCCGTGTACATAATACCGGTCGAGAACGTTACCGGGTTCGATTTGTCTATTTGACACCTCAAAAACTAAAGACACAAATCTTAAATTCTTTAGAAGAGATGGAGCTATATCGTAACTTAGTTACGCTACAGCCACTGTTGACGTTTCACGGACAAGTCCTAGAGTTGCCAACTTAGCAAGTGTTTTGCCAGTTAAAAAAATGAATCAGATTTTACGAGCTTAACTCAGGCTCGACGTGCTGACATTAATCGACGGATGCCAATCAATTCCAGTCACCCCCATATTATTTACCACCCAAAGTAAAAGGAACTTCACCAGTAGATTCAGATTCTTTAGCTTTTTGTTCCTCTACAAATTTATTTTTCATTTCCTCTAGTTGTTTCATCATTTGTTTTTGTTGACTAGCAACTCTATCTTTCCACGCAGATACTTTTTTTTTTGTGGTTTTTTCTATTTTTTGATTTCGGCATATCTATTTATTATTTAATTCTCTACAAATATAAGTATCTTATTCTAATAATCAAAATATTTATAATAAAAAATAAATGACCAATACCAAAGATTTATTAAATAGAGTTAATACCATTATTGAAAACTCAAAAGGTAATACTTTAAATGAGATTAAAAATATTTCTGATATTTTGGAAGTTAATGGTAAGGTAGCTACTGTTTTACACTTTGTTAATAAAGATGGTGATTGGAATCCACACACACTAACACTTTTAGATGACCTTTTAAAAGAAGAAAAATTAACTGAGGGTATGAGTCAGGAAAAAATGGATTTCTACCTTTTAAATTATTTAGACAAAAATTGGAGGGAACCACTAGAAAGAAAAGTTACTCAGATGGGTGATTATAACTTTATGAGTGTTTGGTTAGCTGGCATACTTTCAGACATAATAGCTGATTTGAGGAAATTAGGTTTATACCCAGAAATAGATTTTAAATCTAATCCAGAAAAAGGTTTTGTTGAATACGAGGACTTTATAAATGTATTAGGTGATGAGAATACTTTTGTTTATAAACCTGTTGCAGACTGGATAGAGGGAATTGCTAGTCAAACCAAAAATCAGACTCTTTCTCAGTAGACTTAAATTCATAAAAAGAATTACCTAACTTATCTATAACATTTTCACCTAACTTTATAGAATTTTTTACATCTTCTACGATAACATATTCGTTAGAGGTGTGGTAATTGTAATATCCAGCAGCAAAGTTTAAACAAGCAAAATTAAATTTATCTTTAAGAACCATAGTGTCAGTGTATGGGTGATGTCTCCACTCAGTAAAACCATGTTCTAAAATTATATTACGAGTTTTAGTAAAGAAATCAGATTTTTGTTCAAACAATTGAACCCCCATTAAAGAAAGTGACATCGTATCATTTTCTGTAGAATCAAATTGTATGGCGTAACCCACATCCTTAAAAAACTCTTCATTAGCACCTCTACTTCCATGACAACCAGTCTCCTCAGCAACTGGAAAAAATCCTTTAACCACATCAAACTTTTCTAATAATTGTAAACATATAAAAACCCCAGCTTTATCATCACCACCTATTCCCGTTGGTAATCCGTCTTCTTTTGTGTAGGCCTTAAGAGCCAATTTATTTTCACCTTGTGAATTAGGTAAATATTCTTCTCTAACTTCCATCTCAACTATATCATGAACACTATCTGTGTGTGCCAGAACTAAAGGATAATAATCAGAAACACCTTTTGTTACGTATAGATTACCTAAATTATCTTTTTCGTAATCATACCCCATTTCTTCAAAATGTAGTATAAGATAATTTATTAATCTTTCCTCTTCCCAAGTCTTAGTTGGTATCGATAATAATTCTTTTAATTTTTCTTTCATATTAAACTCTTTTAGAGTAACCCACCACTTGATAGTAATCTCTTTTACCATCACAGAAGTCAATTACTAATTGTAATAAACCTTTAAACATAAACGCATCATCAGACCTCTTTTCACATAAAATGAATAATTCTAAGATACTAGAAAGAAACTCTACACTTAGATACCCACAACCATCTATGCCCTGAAAGTCTGTTAGAGACCCCCCCACATACTGTAGTTGGTAGTTATTGCGACTTTCCTGAGTCTCAAAAGGTATCATCACGTCATATAAGTCCAAATACTTTTGTACAAAGTCTCTAACCATCTCTTTATTAAACTCTGCTTTAACTAATAAGTCCACAATCCAATGTGTGTGAGAAGGGGTCCTTAATCTATTTGTTGGTTCTTTATATTTTACAATAAAGTCTAAGTCAGGGTAAGAACCTCTAAATCCCTGAAACATGGCTACTTTAGTGTTATCACTAAGGGTAAACTCATTTACCGATTCTACCCTTGGTCCATTTTTTATTTTGTATTCTAATTTTTCCATTATATATATTTTACAACTTTGGGGTTTAATTCCCAGTTAAACTTATATTCTGATGTATACTTGTTATTATTGTGTTTTTTACAACAAGTACCACACGCTTTCTCCACCTTTGTTTTTCTTGCGTAATAAACTTCTCTTTCACAACTAGGACAAGTAGCCACCCATTTCATAAATTGAGATTTGTCAACACCAGACCCACTACTACATCTTTCACCACTACAACCGATAGACCTAGCTACCCTTTTCCATTCAGAGTCATGATTAGAGTACCCTCTATTTTTATAATCTAACCCATGAGCAATTTCATGAAGTATAGTATTCATAACTCTTCTTTCATTAGTTTCGTGTTGAGTCATAGGTCTAGAAAGTGTTATAACTTTTGTTATACCGTTACAAGAACCAAATCTTCTAACAGCTTTGTCCCATTTAAATGTGTAGTCAGTGAGACCATGTTCTCTCATTAATCTAATTGCGGTATTTCTTACTTTTTCTAAATTCATACTACAAAGATAAGAAAAAAATATTAAATGGCCGAATATAAACGTGAAATTTTTCTTAAAGAATCATGTCCTGCTTTATTAAAACGTTTTTCCCAGAATTTAAGAAAGTTTTGTGGTGAAGATAGTACTTTGTTGGGTAGGTTAGGTATTGTTATAGTTTCATCAGCAGAAAAATCTTTGAGGAAATCTTCGTATGTTACAGACCAGCTTTGAATTAATTGGTCAAGTACTACATTTTTTATTTCTTCTAGTGGTGTCTTTTTACCATCGTATTCTCTAACCCTATCTATTGTTTCCTGTGTTAACTCAAAGTCATCAAAAAACTTTTGAGCACTAAAGTTATTAAGTCTTTTAGCATAAGAAAAAGCTCTAGAAGTTTTCAAAAACTCTATAAATTCTTCTTTAGAATTAATATTTTTATTTCTTAGTAACCCATAAACTTCAGATATTCTAGCATTAAGTTCAAAACTTAAATGGAGATAAATCATAAACATTAACTCATCCCAGTCATCCACAGCACCCATTTTATTTAACATCTGAGTTAGATTGGCTACTTGCTCAAAGTTTGGTTTGGCAGAATTACTTAATATTCTTTTATAAAATTCATAAACATGTGTGAGTTCGTGAAATAAAACAGACTCAGAATAAGGTTTTATTTCTGAGTTATAAAGTTCTACAAAAGAACCATTTTCATAGGAAGACTCAGGGATATTAATTTCCATATTTATAATACCACCAACAACTAAAGGTAAAGTTTTTCCATCGTCAAAGGTAGCGTCCACTAAATTAATTTCACTGGTATCAAAAGAAGCGGCGTCTATATAATCATCACCATTTCGTATACTTTCATCAGGTACTATATTCAATTTTAAGTTTAGTTGTGGTTCAGCTAAAGGAAAATCTAAAAATTTATCATTAGAACTATTCCAACCCCTAGACACAGCTTTTGTTTGTACATCATCACCGGTAAAAAAAACTTCTTTATCTTCAGAAGATAATAACATTAACAATCCATCATTAATTACATCAGAAAAGGTATCTACCCAAAACTCAATTGCTTTGGGGACACCTAAGGCCTCTTTAATTAATCGTTTAGATTGTTTCTCTGTTATTATAAATTTCATCAACTATAAATATCATATTATTAACCTTTAGCGACAACTTTAAACTTATTAGATTTTTTTGAGTAACTTAGACTGTATAAATTCCCTTCCTTGATACCGTCTTTTAATATCTCAGCAGATATGTAATCCTCCACCTCTGACTGTATAGCTCTTTTTAACGGTCTAGCACCAAAATTTTCATCATAACCAATATCACATATATGTTCTGAAACACTAGGACCAAATTTTATATTATAATTTTTTTCTTTTAGTCTAGCAGTTAAAAAAGATAACTCTATCTTAACTATTTTTTTAACACTTTCCTTATCCAAACTCTCAAATATTAAAATATCATCTAAACGGTTTAAAAATTCCGGGTTAAAGGTATTTTTTAAAGATTTAGAGATGATAGCTCTAATTCTCTCTTTATCTGTTTGTTCAGAAGCTTTAGTTGTAAAACCTAAACTCTTACTAAAATCCTGTGATTTTTTAACACCTATGTTCGAAGTCATCATTATCAGTGTGTTTCTAAAGTTTATTTTTCTACCAGCAGCATCTGTAACATACCCATCATCTAAAATTTGTAAAAGAATATTAAAAATATCTCTGTGACCTTTTTCTATTTCATCAAAAAGAATTAAAGAATATGGGTTCTGTCTAACTTTTTCAGTAAATTGTCCACCCTCATTATAACCTACATATCCAGGAGGAGAACCAATTAATCTAGAAACCGAGTGTTTTTCCTGGTATTCCGACATATCCACCCTAATTATAGAATCCTCAGAACCAAATAACAATTCGGATAATTTTTTTGCCAAGTGAGTCTTACCAACACCAGTAGGACCTAAACAGATAAAAGAACCAATAGGTTTATCTAATTCTTTTATACCAATAGAATTACGTCTAATAGATTTTACAATAGTATCAATTGCTACATCCTGACCAATAACCTCCTTTTTTAATTGGTTATCTAGGTTCAAAAGATTCTTTTTTTCATTCCTATTCATCCTACTTAAAGGAATTTTAGTTATTTTAGATACGACCGACATGACATCCTCTAAAGTTATAGGAATTTTATTTAAAGATTGTTTCTGTTCCCAAGCAGAGGTTAACTTCTTTAGTTTTTGGGATAACTTTCTTTCGTTATCCCTCAAGTCTGCAGCTTTTTCATACATTTGAGACTTAACAACCTCTATTTTTTCTAATTTTAAATTATCTATTTCACCTTTTAATTTTTCTAAAGCCTTTGGGGTCTTAACCTCAATCTGTACCATAGAACCTACCTCATCTATAACATCTATAGCTTTATCTGGGAAAGCTCTGTCACTAATATATCTATCCGCTAAGTTAACACATAACTCAACAACTTCATCATTATACTTTACATTGTGATGTTCCTCGTACACATGTCTTATATTTTTTAGAATATCAATTGTTTCCACAACCGTAGGGGGGTCGATAGTAACTTTTTGGAATCTTCTTTCTAGAGCACCATCACGCTCAATTTTTTCTCTAAACTCATCTAATGTAGTGGCCCCTATACATTGTACCTCACCTCTTGCTAATGGTGGTTTAAATATATTAGCAGCGTCTAAATTTCCAGAAGAATTACCGGTCCCAACAACAGTATGAATCTCGTCGATAAAGATGATAACTTCTTTATTTTCACGTAACTCATCAATTATAGCTTTCATTCTTTCCTCAAACTGACCTCTATATTTAGTACCAGCGACTAAAGAAGATAATTCTAAAAGTACTATTCTTTTATTTAGTAATTTCCTAGGACATTTACCTAAATGAATCATGGTAGCTAACATTTCTACCACTGATGTTTTACCAGCTCCTGGTTCTCCAATCAAAACTGGATTATTCTTTTTACGTCTTGCCAAAATCTGCACAATTCGTTTTACTTCTTCATCCCTACCTATAACAGGGTCTAATTCACCTTTCGCCGCTAAAGCTGTTAAATCACGTGAAAAGTTATCTAAAATTGGTGTACCACTTTGGGGGGTACTTGGTTTTTGTTTTTCACCACCACTTAATTCTTCCATATCTGAATCTGCACTAAAATCTATCATATTATATTTTTTTATAAATTTACTATATTTCTATAAATAATCAACCAATGACAAAATGTCATGATGTTTGTCATGTTTGACACTCTCTTTATAATTTACTAACATTGGTATACTATTTGAAGTGTAAAAGTAATGAAAATAATTTCATAAACAAAAATAAAAACAAAAAAATGACAAAAGTAATTGGAATTGACTTAGGAACAACAAATTCGTGTGTTTCGGTGGTAGAAGCAGGGTCCCCTGTGATAATTGTAAATTCAGAAGGTAAAAGAACCACCCCTTCTGTGGTATCATATAAAGAAGGTGATAGGTCTGTGGGTGACCCAGCAAAAAGACAAGGTGTTACAAACCCTAAAAATACTATTTATTCGGTAAAAAGATTTATTGGTAGTAAATTTAGTGAGATAAGTAAGGAAGCTAAAAAAATGCCTTACGATTTGATTAAAGGCAGTAAAGATATAGTAACGGTTAAGGTTGATGATAAATCTTACGTACCACAAGAAATTTCAGCGGTAGTTTTACAAAACTTAAAAAAGACAGCCGAAGATTATCTAGGTAGTAAAGTGACCGAAGCTGTAATTACAGTACCAGCTTATTTTAATGATGAACAAAGAAATGCAACAAAAGAAGCGGGAGAAATAGCTGGATTAAAAGTATTAAGAATTATAAACGAACCAACAGCTGCAGCATTAGCTTACGGGTTAAATGAAAATGAAGACAAAGTAGTTGCTGTATATGATTTAGGTGGTGGTACGTTTGATATCTCTATACTTGAAATTGGTGATGGGATATTTGAGGTTATGTCTACTAATGGGGATACTCATTTAGGTGGTGATAACTTCGATGAAAAAATAATCGACTGGTTATTAAATGAATTTAAGACAGAAAATGGTATGGATTTAAGTAATGACCCTTCAGCGTTACAGAGATTACGAGAGGCTTCGGAGAAAGCTAAAGTAGAATTATCCAACTCGACAACAACAGAAATAAACCTACCTTATATTACCGCTGATAGTACAGGACCAAAACATTTGGTACGTACATTAACTAAGGCTAAATTTGAGTCTATGGTAGAAGATTTAGTTAAAAAAAGTCTAACACCTTGTAGAAAAGCAATTAAAGACGCTGGACTAAAAGTAACAGACATTGATGAAATCTTACTTGTGGGTGGTTCTACAAGAATACCTGTAATACAGGAAGCGGTAGAAAAACTATTCAAGAAAAAACCATCAAAAGGAGTTAATCCAGATGAAGTTGTTGCTATGGGTGCAGCGATACAAGGTGGTGTTCTAGCAGGTGATGTTAAAGATGTATTATTATTAGATGTAACACCACTTTCATTAGGTATAGAAACTATGGGGGGTGTGATGACATCGCTAATCGAATCTAATACAACAATACCAACATCTAAATCTCAGGTATTTTCTACAGCTGTCGATAATCAACCAGCAGTAGATATCCATGTTTTACAAGGAGAAAGACCAATGGCTCCGGACAATAGAACCCTAGGGAGATTTCAACTAACAGATATACCACCATCACCAAGGGGGATACCACAAATTGAGGTTACTTTTGATATTGATGCTAATGGTATTATTGATGTTAAAGCTGTAGATAAGGGTACTGGTAAAGAACAAAACATTAAAATAGAGTCTGGTAGTAGTTTATCTGATGAAGAAATTGATAGGATGAAAAAAGAAGCCGAAGCAAATGCATCAGAAGACGCTAAGAAAAAAGAAGAAGTAGAGAAACTTAATGAGGCAGACGCGATGGTATTCCAAACTGAAAAACAACTAAAAGAATATGAAGAAAAATTAGATGACACATCTAAAGAACAACTTTCTGAAATAGTTACTCGGTTGAAGAAATCTAAAGAAGATAAAGACCTAACTTCTATAGATGCTATAATGGAAGAGATAAATCAAAAATGGCAGGAAGTATCAACACAACTATATGAAAATAGTGAATCTGAAAATGAAGGTGAAAATACAAATACAGAAGATACTACAGACGTAGAGTTTGAAGAGGTAAAATAATTTTTAATTAATGAAAGGAATTAAGTTTCCTTTCATTATTAAATTACATATAATTAAAAAAAAAATACTATGAAAATATACACAAACCCATCATGTCATTACTGTAAGAAAGTAAAAGACGCATTAATTGAAAATGAAGTTGATTTTGAAGAAGTTATCACTAGTGAAAACTTTGATGAGTGGAACGACCTTTTAAGAATAACTGGACTTGCGGTAACACCAACTATTAAATTCCAAGAAGAAATTTGGTTACCTAATAGAGATTTTAGAACACCAGAAGAGTTAGTGGCTAGAGCTAAACATTTTGTAGACCACCCGATGCCAGTATTAAAGTTAGAAGAAAGGGTAGAACAATTATTAAACGCTACAAAAAATTTAGCTTTATTACTTAATAATATGGGACAACAAATCCAACAAATACAACAACAGACTGCTGGAACTCCTAATATCGTCAATAACCCACAAGGTAATAATCCACAACCTAACCCATCAACAGCTCAACCACAAGCACAAGGTTAATGGCTATTAAAAAAGAAAAAATAGAAGGTAAATTTATAATTAATGAATACGATTCCTCCAATTTAAAATCGTCAAACTATAATACTGAAACAAGTGAATTAGTTGTTGAGTTTAAAAAGGGGGGAAAATATTCTTATAAAAAAGTACCTATATCCATTTTTACTAAAATGAGAATGGCTGAGAGCCAAGGTTCATACTTCGCAAAAAATATATCCAAAAATTATAAATACAAAAAATTGTCATAGATAAGGTTTACGTATATTTATAATATATGGCAATATCTAACACAAAAATAATAAAGAGTTTTGATTTAAAAGATGAATTAAATCGTGATATTTGGTTTTTAGATGGGGACACCTATAAAATGAAACCAGAAGTACGTAAGGCTTTAATAGAGATTGTGGAAAATTATGTTGATTTTACCGACTTAGATTTAGACATAGAGGATATAACACTAACTGGTTCATTATCTAATTATAATTGGTCAGATTTTTCAGACGTAGACTTACATATTATAATGGATTTTCCTGATGGACCAAACTCATTACTTAAAAAATATTTAGACAGTAGAAGAATAATTTGGAATTCTTTAAGAGATGTTACTATTAAAGACTTTGATGTTGAAGTTTATGCTCAAGATAGTAATGAACCTCATTTTGCTAGTGGAGTATACTCTGTTTTATATGATGAATGGATTGTAGAACCAACTAAAGGTGAAGATATAGAAATAGATACAGAAAAATTGTTAAGTAAAGCAAAAGGGTGGATGGAAAAAATAGATACTATAGAAGTTAACTCAAAACGTAAAGAACCACAAGAAGTGTTAGACGATATCCAACAATTCAAAGACAAGTTAAAAAAGTATCGCGGAAGTGGTTTAAAAGATGAAGGTGAATACTCTTATGAGAATTTAGCTTTTAAATTCTTAAGAAGAAATGATTACTTAAAAAAAATAAATGACGTTAGAAATGAATTAATCGACAAAACTCTTACTGTCGAAGAAAAAGTTTCTGATATTTAGATATATTTATAAATAAATAAAAATTAATTAATTAATTATGGCTGGAGGAAATTACGGAGGTAACTCAATACCCACACAAGCTGTTGAGGGTTATGATTTAGTAAATACTACTACTTATGACTCTTATAATTGCACAAAAATAGTAACGTCTGGTGCAGCGGCTACATTTACCTATCAAGGACTTACGTTAGGTATAGAAGCTGGTGGGTCAATGGATTTTATTGTAAATCCTGTTGGTGTTACCGCTTCGGATAAAGCTATCTTCTTGTGTTACCCATGTAATGGTTGTGGATTAATGTCTGGAACAACAGGTGGTGGTGACCCCGCGGAATACTACTCTGGTACCTCAGCACAATTTAGACCAACTATAATTGGTGGTGGTGGATTAAACAGTTAAATAAAATAAAATAAAAAATAAATTAAAATGGGACGATTAAAACCTATAGGTAGTGAAAAATTACAGGGTGACGACAAAGTTAAAAGAATAATGGAAATTGCTCGCTTTGGAGAAACAAATAAAAATGAAGATTTACATGTTGAGACTAATCATTTCACTAAAAAAGGTGCTGATGGTAGAACTTACTCTATTGTGTTAGAACGTGATGGGTATTATCTTAAATCAGGTATTAATGAATCTGAGTTAGATTACTTAAGTGGAGCTATGAACAAAAAAAGAGACCGTTTTAAAAGTTATGGTTCAGCACTTAAAAGAATGAATTTAATATTTAAACCATTAAATGAAGAATATAATGATGGAAAAGCAATTTCTATGTATGAACCAAGTGAAGAAATGGAAGAACAAGAAAAATTTGTTTTAAATGTACCTGATGAAGAAGGTGGTGAAGAAGATATTGATATGGGTATGGATACTGAAGCTGGTGAAGATGATTTAGATATGGACCTTGACATGGATATGGGTGATGAGGAAGAAGATATTGATGTAGATGTAGAAGGTGAAGGTGGTGAAGAAGAAATGGAAGGATTTATGAAACCTATACAAAAATTAACTGGTAAATTAGGTCAAAAACTTAGAGACGTAGAGGAAGAGTTAGGTAGTGCAGATATTAAATATGTTTTAAACTCAGTAATATCAGCTGTAAATTTAGATAATCTAGACGAAGATGATATGGATGACATTTTAGATAGGTTTGATGATGATGAAACATCTTACGGTGATGAAGAAGAGATGGATGTTGATATAGACATGGGTGATGAAGATATGGATTTGGATACTGAAGATGATGTAGATATGGACCTTGACATGGATATGGATGATGAAGAAGTGGCTATGGAATCTATAAAAGAAAATATAGGAAACGGTAATGGACAAAACTTTGGTTTAATGGGGACACCAACCGCAAAGTATAAAGACCTTTTAGAAAAAGAAGATATCGAAGAGGATGATGTGGAAGAAGGTGAAGACGAAGAGGTAAAAGAAATGGAAACACCAGCTATTGAAGATGTTGAGGAAGGTGTAGCTGTAGAATCATTAAAAGAAAGAGTTGGTAACTTGTTAGAGTCTTATGTGACTAAAAAAACAAAAAAAGTTAAATCTGTAACCCCACAAGATTACCTAAATTCTAGATTAGAAAAAATAAAAGAAAGTAAAAAAATTAAAAAAAATTATAATACTATAGAACAAGAACTTAGCTGTGAAAAGTTTTTAAAAGAAAATAATTCTTTTAAATTTAAAAGAAAAACAGAAACTGGTAAAATAATACTAGAAAGTAAGGATAGAAAAGTTTGGATTTTAAATAATGGTACTATAAAGTAAAATGAAACTTTTATTTATAAACGAATTAGGTCCAGACTATAAGAATGAAAATATTTATGAGTTTATATTCGGTGATAATCTAGAAGAAATGTGGGGAGACGACTGGGATTCTACTCCCGCACATGGAAAACCAGGTCCACCAGAAATACAATTCATAAAAAAAGTAGGTGTTCTAAAAGGAAAAAACATTAAGTTGGAGTTAGTTCAGAACTCAGACTACTTTTCAATGGAACACGCTTTAGATAATGTTATAGCATTAGGGTGGGAAACATATGAAGAGTCATATGAAAATGATGAAGAAGAAAGATTAGTTTTCCATTTTGGTGAGGACAGTAAAAAAATACTAGACAGATTATATGCTAGAGATATAATATTAGAATTTGATAAAATTTTAACAAATGCCACAAACTAGAAAAGAATTAATCAAAAAATTTATAAATGAAGGGTTCACACACAGGACCCTATCTTCATTTTCAGACACTCAGTTAAAAACATTAAGTAAAAAACTTTTCAACGAAGCTGAAACAGATACTGTAAAAAAGACAACATACTCTAAATCAGAAGTAGATAAAATGAAACAGGAGGATGGTGGACTAAGTGTTAATGGCACTGTAACACCTAATGAGGATGGTTCTGTAACAGTAACTACAAATGAAGGGCATAAGACTGAAGAAGAATTAGATATAGAAACTGATAAAACTGGAAATCCAGATGTGGATATTGATGGAACACCTTTACTTAGAGAAAAAGAAATAGAGGAAAAATTTGCTAGTAAATCTCAACAAAAATACCTATACGCTATTAATCCAGCAGCCGCTAAAAAATTAGCATCTAAGATGACCCCAGAAGACTATAAAAATCTACCAGAAAAAGTAGATGAAGAAAAAGTACTAGAAAATTGGGTTATGTCTTTGGTAGAATCCGACCAAAGTGCTGAGATAACGAAAGCTAATTTTATAGAAACAATAAAAAAAAATATATCTAAAAAAAACATAAGTGAGTCAAAGATTGTGGGGACCGAAGAACAAAATGAAGCATTTAAAACGATAGTTGAGTTAGGTGAAGAAATGGAACCGGTTATGGGTGTAGAAATTGATGATTTTGATAGTGATGGTCATTTAAATGGTTATCTAAAGGGTGGAAAAAATATTATTGATTTAAATATTTGTCCATCTGGCAATATAAAACTTAATGGTATGCCAGTTGGAGAAATGGATTTAAATGAGACTGATAGAGATGATGAAGGTGAATACATGGGTGCACCTACGGATACTGTAGCACCAGTAAAAACCCCAACCATAGCACCTACTAAACCAGGAGAAAAGAAAAGAAGAGGGCCTTTTCAAAAACCTAAAGTAAAACCAAAACCAAAAGCTGGTAAAGGTGGAGAATCTCCACTACCAGACTGGTTAACATCAACTAATTTAGGTAAAGCACTAACACAACATGGCTAAGAAAAAATTAAATGAAGCACCACCTATTGATTATGGTGACGGTAGAGAAAGAATGTCACCAGATATTGAAAGGAAGTTAGGGTCCCAAGAACACCCACTAGGTGCACATCAAGCATTTCCAGACGTAGATAAAGACGGTATTCCAGATAACTTTGAAGAGTTAATCGCTTCCCAAAGGTTTAAAGATGTTATACAAAAAGTAAAAGATGCAACAGGGGTGGAGAATATTGACCCCCAAACTTTCATGTCTTTACAACCAATGCTCATGCAAGCAGCAAGAAGAATCATGCAAATAGAATCTCAAAACAGAGAAACATTAGAAAATTTAGCTGTAGAGTTAGTGGTTAATGAAATGGGTATACCAGAAGGAGATTTACAATTTGACGCAAAATTAGAAAAACCAGATATGTCTGGAATGCAAACAAAACCACAAGAAAAGAAAAAGAAAAAGGAAGAACCACAATTTCCTAATTTCGAGATGGAGGATGAGGCCGCAAAAAGATTACAAAAATTAGATTTAGAAAAACAAAAAAGAAGGTTTATAAATTCTTTAATACAGGGTTCAGCAAAAAAAGCGCACTATATGTATCACCTGGTTAATGAAAAACTAAATGAAATTAATCCTGATTTGGTGGGACTATACTCCATAGTTATGTCAGTAAATGATTTAATGTATTGGATAATGCCTGATATGGAAGGTATGATTGGTGGTGGTGGAGCAGAATCTGCAATGGCTGGAAAAGAGGAGTTAGACCTTGAAACCGACCCACCAACAATAAAAGCTACTGGATTAATGTTCCCTATTTTAGTACACGAATTATACAAAGGAGTTATGGAGTATATATCAGCTCATGGTTTACCTTCAGACCCAGAAATGGCGGATGAGGTTATTGGTATGGAAGATACTTTACCAGCAGAAGTGTGGGATTTAAGACTAGGACCAGTAATTTGGGAAAAATTTTTAGAAATTTATCCAGATAACTTTTTTGATATGGAGGAACAAAAGAGGATTAAAAACTATTTTTATTTTAAATTTGTAAGTTTAGAAGCTGAAGAATTCCTTAAATTAGCTAAAGAAATATTATCAGGTAGTCAAAAAGGTAAGGACCAAGTTAAAAAAATGGTTGATGATATTGTTAAACAGTTAAAACAAGAAGATTATGAAGATGTGTCTGGTGAAATTTCTGAACCAGAACCAACACCCGTAGACACATCTCAAGAGTTAGATATGGATACTATTTTAGATAAAATTAATAAATCTGGAATGGAGTCCTTAACAAAGGCAGAAAAAGACTTTCTATACAACCTTTAATTACCTTAATATTTTATCGATATTTATAGTATATGACACGAGAAGAGTTAATACAAGAATATGCTAGATGTTTACAAAACACCAACTATGCTATAAAAACATACTTAGAAACTTACGATAATACCCAATCTAAGTATGTGCCTTTTAATTTATTTCCTGAACAGGAAATGATGTTAAAAAATTTCGACAAGTATAACGATAATATCACTAAAAAGTATAGACAGGCAGGGGTCTCAACAGCTACAGCAGCTTGGGTATCTAAAAAACTACAATTTGCTTCTAAAAATAAACCAGAAAAAATTCTAATAATTGCTAATAAATTAGATACAGCTTCAGAATTTGCTAATAAAGTTAGGGGATTCTTAAATCAATGGCCGGATTGGATTAATGTGGGGTTTTCAAAAGAAAAAGACTCACAAAAACATTTTAAACTAAATAATGGTAGTGAGGTAAAAGCGGTGGCGACTTCTGTAGATGCACTTAGAGGTTTTACACCTACCACATTAATATTTGATGAAGCAGCTTACATAGAAGCGGGGGATGATTTTTGGGCTGCTTGTATGGCATCATTATCTACTGGTGGTAAAGTAATAGTAATTTCCACACCTAATGGGTATGATAAAATTTATTATGAAATATATGAACAATCTATAAAAGGTTTAAATAGTTTTCACATTTCAGAACTTCATTGGCAAAATGACCCTAGATTTACAAAAGATTTATTTTGGGTGAAATGTAAGGATATTGTACATTTTTTGTTAAATAGAGAAGATTATGACGAAAATAAATTTTTACATGAAAAAGATTTAGATAAGTTTGAACCTTTAATTAAAGAGGGGTATAAACCTTGTTCTAGTTGGTTCGAGAATATGGTTAAAAAATTAAAATACGATAGAAGAAAGGTATCCCAAGAATTAGAAAGTGCTTTTTTAGGTTCTGGTGATAATGTAATACCTGTAGAAACAATTGAAAGAATCAAAACCGAAGATATTATGGACCCAGAAGATATGTTTGTAGGTAACCAAATGTGGATTTGGGAAAAACCTATAGAAGGTCATCGTTATATTTTAGGTTGTGACGTGAGTAGAGGAGATGCTGAGGACTTTACATCAATTGTCATAATAGATTTTGATTCCAGATGTCAAGTAGCTGAATATTTAGGAAAAATTCCACCAGACTTAGCTGCGGATATAATATATAAATGGGGAAGTATGTATAATGCTTACGTAGTTACAGATATAACAGGTGGTATGGGGGTAGCGACATCTAGAAAATTACAAGAGTTAGGGTATAAGGATTTATATGTTGAAGGAATGAATAGTGCGGATAAGTGGAAATATAGACCAAATGACGGGACTAAAACACCTGGTCTAGCTTTTAATAATAAAAGAACACAGATAGTAGCTGCTTTTGAAGAGGCTCTTAGACACAAATTTACTATACGGTCAAAAAGATTATTAAATGAGATGTATACTTTTGTTTATATAAATGGAAAACCAAACCATATGAAAGGTAAACATGATGATTTAATAATGGCAATAGCAATGGCATTGTATGTAGGTGAAAATTCATTTAGTCAATTACATAAAGCAGATTCATTAACAAAAGCCATGTTAGATAGTTGGGTAACTGGTAATGACACTACTACAGGAGAACCAAATAATAGAAAACCACAACAAACACCAATATTCGGTATACCAGGAAATGCCCCTACTGATGCAAAACAAATGTATAAAGATAATGCGTGGTTATTTGGAAAGGGAAGATAAGAAATGATTGACTATTTATATTATAATAAGTATTATTAATAGATATGGCAGAGAATTTAACAATATACCAAAGATTAGGGAAATTATTTGGACCAGCTGGACCTACAGCACAGGAACCATCCTACCAAAAATTTAAGGTTGGGTCACAGGAAATATTAAAGACTGATAATAAAGCAGAGTTTGAACAACAAAAGTTACAAATGCAACAGTCAATGTATCTTTCTAGTCAATGGCAAAAAATAGATAACGAACTTTACACTAAATCAATTTATTATGAACCAACAAGATTGGCTTCATATTATGATTATGAATCTATGGAATTTACACCAGAAATTTCAGCAGCTTTAGATATATACGCTGAAGAATCTACAACCCCATCAGAAAAAGGGTACATCCTATCAATTAATTCAGAATCTACTAGAATCAAATCTATATTAGGTGATTTATTTAATAATATTCTGGATATAGACACAAATTTAATTATGTGGATTCGTAACGCTTGTAAATACGGTGATAATTTTGTCTACTTAAAAATAGACCCAGAAAAAGGTATCATAGGTTGTAACCAACTACCCAATATTGAAATTGAAAGAACCGAAGGGCACAGTTACTTAAACCAGATATCCAACGATGATAGTAAAACACATCAAGTAGAGTTTAAATGGAAAGAAAAAGATTTAACTTTTAATTCTTGGGAAATAGCACACTTTAGATTACTAGGGGACGATAGGAGATTACCTTATGGAACATCAATGTTAGAAAAAGCAAGAAGAATTTGGAAACAATTACTTTTAGCTGAGGATGCTATGTTAGTTTATAGAACATCTAGAGCTCCTGAAAGAAGAGTATTTAAAGTTTTTGTGGGTAATATGGATGATAAAGATGTTGAAGCTTATATTAATAAGGTGGCTAATAAGTTTAAACGTGACCCCGTAGTAGACCCACAAAATGGAAATGTAGATTTAAGAATGAATCAAATGGCTGTAGACCAAGATTATTTTATACCAGTAAGAGACCCTGCGGCTGTAAGTCCTATAGATACGTTACCTGGAGCTACTAACCTTAGTGAAATAGCGGATATAGAATATATCCAGAAAAAACTTTTAGCCTCATTAAGAATACCAAAAGCCTTTTTAGGTTTTGAAGAAGTAGTAGGTGAGGGTAAAAATCTAGCTTTATTAGATATTCGATTTGCTAGAACGATTAACAGAATTCAAAAAGCTATCATCCAAGAATTAAATAAAATAGCTATCATACATCTTTATGTGTTAGGATTTGAAGACGAACTAGAAAATTTTTCTTTAGGTTTAACCAATCCATCTACACAATCTGACCTACTAAAGTTAGAACAGTGGCAGACTAAAATAACATTATATAAAGATGCTGTTGGAGACCCTGGAAGTGGAATAGCTCCTGTTTCTGCGACATGGGCTAAAAAATTCATTCTGGGCATGAGTGATGAAGAAATTAAATTAGATTTACAACAACAAAGATTTGAAAAGGCTGTATCTAAGGAGTTAGAAACAACACCAGAAGTTATAAAAAAGACAGGTTTATTTAATACAGTAGATAAATTATATGGTGAACCACCAGCACCAGAAGGTGGGGGTGACGTAGATGCTGAAGAACCTGGATTAGATATGGGTAGTGAAGAAACGGCAGATTTTGACATGGGTGGTCCAGAAACAGAAGCTCCAGGAGCGGGTGAAGAAGTTACTGAACCAGTAGCAGCCGCAGAATCATATAATCAGGAAAAAGGATTACCACTCCTAATGGAAAAAAATCAACTATCACTTAGTGGTTTAGAAGATGTAGTTAGTAGAACTAATCAAAATATTAACACTATTACTGAAAATATAGATGAGTTATTAGAAGATTAGATATATTTATTATAAAACTACATTTATGAAAAATTTCTCTTATTACAAAAATAACATAGATTCTATATTAGAAAATTCATTTAGAGATACTAAAAAATTTAAAACTAACTTATCAGTTATAATGGGTACTATGAAGTTTTCTAAAACTCTTAGAGAATTTTTTACATTATATAACGACATTGAGAGCAAGAAATTTAATGGTATTGATGAAGGTGCAGCGTATGTAAATGAAGCTATAGATTACCTAAAAAGTCGAAAAAAAAATCTACAAAAAGTAAAACCAATACTGGATAAAATAATAGCTGATAGAAAAGAACTTTGTGAAAATAGAACTAATACTATATATGAAAATATAGATAATGTAGTTTTCAATAATAAAGTTACTAGTTTAGAATTGGTTGCAGAATCTAAACAGATTCTAACAAAACACCTAATAACTGAAAAGAAAAAGACCGTAAGTAAAATAAATAACCCAAAAATTTTATCTCACGTATTAAGTAAAAATTATAATGAAGTGTATGGTAATAAGTTAACAGAAAACCAACAAGAAATATTAAAAAATACTTTATTAATGACAGAAGATACATTAAACAAGGAGTTTGATAATGTAAAAGAGATATCATTAAATAAAATAAATTCATTACTTTCTGAGTCAAAAGACGAGACACTTTCAGCTAAATTAGTACAGGTAAAAAACGAAATTAAGACTCTAAAAAATAGTAAAAAATCTTATATTAGGGTTAGGGGCTTGTTAGAGGACTTGAAGTAATTTCCTATATTTTTTATATTTTAACATAGAAACTATTAAATATGTTAAAACAAGGAAGAGAAGTAAAAACACAGATTTCGGATTTATTTAGAACGTCTTACGGGACTGTAGACGTAACATCATTAAAATCATTATTCATTAATTTATCTACCTGGGCAGAACCTTTGGAGGAGCACGAAAACTGGTCAGGTAAAGTTAAAAAATTTAAAAATAAAATAAAAACCACTATACATAACAATATAGAAACCTCACTATTCAAACAAATATCTATAGTAGATTTAGATTTAAGAGCTAGTGGTATTAAAATAGGAAAAAGAAGTTTTATAAGGTGTGAAATAACTCTCTTCTTAAAACCCAAACAAAAAATAGATATGAAATCAAAAACCGTATCTGGACAAATACAAGAGATAACAACTAAAGTCATAGAAGATTCTTTCCTAACATCTAGAACGTTTAAATTCTACAGTACCAAAAAATAACACTCACAAAAATACTAGGTTTTTTTATTTCCTATTATATTTATAAGAAAAGTAATTTATGAGAGTTTTAGAAGCTAGAGAATGTGGTCATGGTATTTTAGTAGAACATGACGGATATATATCACCAGATGACAATAAAAATATAATTTCAGAAATGAAGTCTAATGACTTTGGTGGTGAGATATATATGAATGCTATCCTACAAAAATTTGACACTCCAAACAGAAACGGCAGAATATACCCAGAAAAAATACTAAAAAGAGAAAATGAAAGATATCAAGAGATAATAAAAAAAGGTGGGGCTATATCAGAACTTAACCATCCAGAATCTTCTTTGATAGATTTAGATAGAGCTTCTCATATCATCACAGAAACGTGGTGGGATGGAAATAGACTTATAGGTAAATTAAAGTTACTTACATCTCCTGGTTATATAAAAGAAGGTATAATTTCATGTGTCGGTGACCAAGCAGCTAATCTTTTAAGACAAGGGGTCACACTAGGAATATCATCTAGAGGTGTTGGTTCATTAACTAAAAATGGTGAGTACAATCAAGTACAAGAAGACTTTGAGTTAATATGTTTTGATTTGGTTTCATCACCATCAACACCAGGCTCTTACTTATTTAAAGAAGATGAAAGTGCTGACAGTGTTGATGAAACAGGTGAAGTTGTGGAGTCATCAAACCCACCACAAGACAATTTTAATAAATCATTATCTATGATGTCAAAATTAGATAATTTTTTAAATAGATAAATTTCCCCTAATCGATTAATAATAAGGATTTTTTACAATCTCAATATATTTATTATAAAACCGCATTTATGCATGCGGCGTTTTATTAATAAACTTATAAAAAAATAAAAAAAACGTGAGTGAATCAATTTTAGAAAAAGCGTTGCTCGAGGCGGAACAGTTGGAAGAAACTATGAAGTCTAATGCAAAAGAAATACTTGCTTCAACTATGAAGGAAGAAATTCAAGAACTAGTAAAAGAATCGTTAAACGAAGACGATTACCTTAAGGAGCAAGAAGAAGAAGAAGAAGTTGATATTATCGATATTGATGATGAAATGGAAGGTGATGAACCTGAAATGGAATTGGATATGGTAGGTGATATGGAACTTGACATTGAGGACGAGACAGACGACGTAGAGTTGCCTGAACTGCCACCTCTAGATTTAACATTAGCATCCGATGAAGAAGTGTTAAAAGTATTTAAAGCAATGGGAGACGAAGACGGAATCATTATCCAAAAAGATGATGAGGAAATTGAGTTAACCGATACTACTACAGACACTGAATACATCATTAAATTAGACGAAGAAAAAAAATCAAAAACAATGAAAAAATCAATTAAAGAAATGGACATGGACGAAATGGACATGGAAGAAATGGAAAACATGGACGAAATGGACATGGAAGAAATGGATAACATGGACGAAGGTCACAAAGAAATGGACGAAATGGATGAAGTTGTTTATGAAATTGAATTGTCTGAAGACTATGAAGAAGAAGACCACAAAGACAGAGATGAATTTGATGGTAGAAAATCTAAAGTAGTTGGTGTGGATTCGGATATTAAAAAACAAAGAATGGGGGAAGCTGATATGGATTTAGGACCTGAAGATGAGATGGATGAAATGCATCACGCTAAAGAGGGTTATACTAAAGAAGCTTATATGGATGAAGGTGAACACGAAATGGAAGAAGGTGACTATGGATTCAAAAACCATAAAGGCCACTCTAATCAGGGTTACTTGGATAGAGAAGCTGATATGTTAGGTGGAGAACACGGTCATGAAGACGATAAAATGTCTTTAAAAACCAGAGCTAGAATGGCAAGAGGTACTAGAAAATATGACATGGGAGAGGCTTCAAGAACTTTAGGGTTCGGAAGAAAATCTGATGGAAAACACAAACCTTCTGGTATTAGAAAAGCTATTACTCCAAATCGTAACTTAGGTGAAAGTCGTATTAGAAAGTCCTACAATCTTCTTAAAGAAGAGGTAGAAACTTTAAAAGTTAAAAATTCTGACTATAAGAAAGCATTAACAACTTTTAAAGATAAACTGAATGAAGTAGGTGTGTTTAATTCAAATTTAGCTTACGTAACACGTCTATTTACTGAACATTCAACTACCAAGCAGGAAAAAATCAACATTTTAAAACGTTTTGATGGAGTTAATTCATTAAAAGGTTCTAAGGGGTTGTATAAGGTAATCAAAGAAGAACTTACTCAGGAAGTAATTAAACCTACAAAAACAATTTCTGAGTCTGTGGAAAAGAAAATTACTAAGACTCCTACTAGTGGAGGTAAACTATTGGAATCAAAAGTTTACGAAAACCCACAATTTAGTAGGATGAAAGACTTAATGTCTAAAATTAAATAAACGCTTTTTAAAAAATAAAAAAAACTATGGGAGCACTATTAGAATCAGGTATGGTTGGTAACATTGGGTTAAAACACCTTAAAGTTATCAAAGAAGATACCTTAAAAAAATGGAACACACTTGGTTTTCTTGACGGTCTTAAAGGACACGTTAAAGAAAATATAGCACAGTTATATGAAAACCAAGCTACACACCTAATCAACGAAGCTACTACAGCTGCTGATTCAGGTTCATTCGAAACAGTTGTTTTCCCAATAATTAGAAGAGTATTCTCGAAATTATTGGCAAACGACATCGTTTCTGTACAAGCTATGAATTTACCAATTGGTAAGTTATTTTACTTTGTACCTAAAATCGCAGCTTATTCATCAACAGGTGTACAATTTGCACCTTTTGGAGCACCAAATGCAGCACCAGGTGCAGCAACTGGATACCAACCAGGACCAGGAGCTGGATTCTCAGCAAATTCAACATCATTATATGATGATTTTTACGCTGGAAATGCACCACAAGAAGCAAACGATGGTTTATACGACTACTCAAAAGGAAGTTATACTGAGGCAACTCAAGTATTATATCCTTGGGCATGGTCAGGAAACCAATTAGTTACTGACGCTGCAAACTACTCTACTTACAACGCGGCTTGTAGAAGAACAGTTGTTGTTGCTTTAACTGGATTTAGTACTACTGGACCAGGTAAATTAACTGACGCTAAAGGTAATGAAATGGATACTGAAGATTTCTTAGCTTCATTAACTATTGCGAACACTCATGACATTGTTTGTTGTGATAATGACGCAAGTTCTACTGATGTATCTACTACAGCTACTACTTATGCAGGTGGTGCAGCAATCTTATTCCGTGTAGTTACACAAAAATACGGATTTGGTATTGTTGATAGAAGTGATGTTTGTGACTCTACAGGAACAGTATATATTGAATTAGACTTATCTTGTCCAGCTTGTATAACATGTAGTTCAACTGACGGTTATGTAGGTTCAACTGCTGATACATCTTACGATTTTGGAGCTACTTGGAGACAATATGGTAGTCTTGAATTCGAAGACCAAATGGGAGAAGTTTCTTTTGACTTACAAGCAGTTACAGTTTCTGTTACTGAAAGAAAGTTAAGAGCTCAGTGGTCACCAGAACTTGCACAAGATGTTTCTGCATTCCATAACATTGATGCTGAAGCTGAATTAA
>Ga0181397_1000038_pt1 | contig 41697 bp, 28 predicted proteins | sample 20SPOviralmetaG_FD_130126 | JGI IMG/M metagenome (GOLD analysis project Ga0181397, IMG submission 130126) | Marine viral communities from the oligotrophic San Pedro Time Series (SPOT) site, San Pedro Channel, CA, USA - 20 SPOT_SRF_2011-02-23 | ecosystem: Environmental > Aquatic > Marine > Strait...
AAAGAAGTAAATTTTTTAATAACAAATCATATACAGATAAAGTTTATAACAAAGCTATAGATGATATGATAAAAGACAAAGACAGATAAATGGCACTATTTAAAATGAGAGGTTTTCCAAAATATGATTTTAAATCAGAAAAACCTGAAAACAAAACAAACTACAATAAAGCAATGGATCTTAACGAGGAGAGGTATGGACCATCTGCTGGTCAAACAATAGCTTCGAGTAAATTTAAATTTACGCAAGAAGATAGACCTAGCCCTACTTACGAAGGTACTGATGAGTACAGGAGTGAAAAAAACATATCTACAAAAGAGAAATCTAAAAGAGGTGTGTTGCAAAAAGGTTGGCATGGTGCAAAAGGAAAGCCTAACATTAATCTTATGGCTGGAACTGGGGGAAAAGGAAAGCCTAACATTAATCTTATGGCTGGAACTGGGGAAGTTGATTTAAGAAAAAAATCGGGTAAAGGCCCAAGAGCGTAGTAATGGCATTTAAACTTGGAACAGGTAGAATTCAACCGGTTGATAATAGAAAAGGCTTTACGCTCAAAAGAGATAAATTGCCAAAAGGTGTTTTAGGTTTAGCACAAAATAACAACACTATTACTGTTAATGAAAAAATTAAACCAGGCAGTAGTTTAGATAAAGAAATTATAGCGCATGAGTACGATCATACTAAACGGATGAACAGTGGTGAGTTAGCTTATGGTGATGACTATATAAGACACAAGAACAAAACGTTTCACAGAAAAGCAGGTAAAGTAAAATATAACGGAAGTTGGGTTGAAGAAGGTAGTAAAAAATTACCTTGGGAAAAGTTAGCATATAAAAACGAAAAAAAAGTACACAATGGGATTTGAAATGAAAATAAAAGGTTTTTATAAGAATTTTGATTTTGGATCAAAAAAACCTAAAAATAAAAGAGATTACACAGCTAAAGAAGAAATGGATTATTCTGAGCACAATATAAGCGCTAGAAGAACTGAAGGTACTATAAAGCAACAAAAGGAGCGTTTAAAAGCAAGACAAAATAAAAAAAATAAATAATGTTAAATAAAATATTTTCTGCAGGAGCAGCTAATCTTGTAAAAAACGTAGGTGGAGTTTTAGACAACCTAACTACTACTAAAGAGGAAAAGTTAGCCGCACAAGCAGCTATTAAAGATATGATTATGGGTTACGAGGCAGAAATGCAGAAACAAGTAACAGAGCGTTGGAAGATGGACATGAACTCTGACTCATGGTTGTCTAAGAATATAAGACCAATAGTTCTTGTATTTTTAGTAATTAGTACTGTACTACTAGTATTTATTGATGCTGGTTTTATAAAGTTTACAGTGCAAGATAAATGGACTGATTTGTTACAGTTAGTTCTTATCACAGTTATAGGTGCCTATTTTGGTGGCCGTAGCTTAGAAAAAGTAAAAAAATAATAATTAAAATTAAATAAAATGGCAAAAGAAGAAATGGTTAACTTAAAACCAGAAAAAATAAGTGAAGAAAGTTTAAAAGAAGTGCAAGGTGTAGTTTCTAAAGTAAATGAATTACGTATGGAGCTAGGTAGATTAGCAACAGTAAAGCATGAGCTACTACATACACACGCTGGAATTCAAGACGAGTTAAAAGTAATTCAAGATAAACTTGAAAAAGAATACGGTACTGTAAACATCAACATCGCTGATGGTACAATAAAATACCCGGAAGATGCAGATAATAAGGAAGATTAGTGTAGGTAAAGATTATAAAACTGATGCCATGCATTATGCTGTTGGTCAAGAAGTTTATGGTGGTCACACTATTTGTGATATAATTGAAGAAAAAGATAAATTCTCAATTTATATTAAAAAAAATAGAGCTGTAATACCATGGAAAGACTTTAATAAAAATATGGCAATATCTGTTGAGTATAATCTAGAGTATTAATGAAAAGTCCTTTTTATTTTATAATAGAACCTAAGGGTGAAAGGTATAATAATGCTAAAAAAGTTGGCGATAAAGAATTAATACTAAATACTGAAATATCAAATTACGAGTTTATAAATAGGCAGGGTATAGTTAAGTCTATACCCTTAGCCTATAAAACAGATATACAAGTCGGTGACGAGCTAATAGTTAATCACAATGTTTTTCGTAGATGGAATGATGTTAAAGGTAGAGAAAAAAATAGTAGAAGTTTTATAGATGAAAAAACTTATTTAGTACAACCAGATCAAGTATACGCATACAAACGCTCTTTAGATTGGAAACCTGTTGAGGGCTTTTGTTTTGTAAAACCTTTAAAAAACGACTGGAAGTATAGCTTAAACCCTGAAAAACCACTGGCTGGTATGATTAAGTACAGCAGTAATTATCTTAAAGAAGGCGATATAGTAGGCTTTACACCAAATGATGAATATGAGTTTGTCATTAATAACGAGAGGTTGTATAGGATAATGAATAAATATATTACAATTAAATATGAACACGAAGGAAACAAAGAAACTTATAATACAAGCTGGGCACAGGGCAGTTGAAGAGTTAATAAACGTTGCTAAAGAAAAAATTATAACAAACACCGAAGATGATGTATCTGCCGATAGATTAAAAAACGCTGCAGCAACAAAAAAGTTAGCTATATTTGATGCGTTTGAAATACTTAACAGAATACAAGAAGAGGAGAATTTGATAGAAGGTAAAATTCCACAAGAAAAAAAGCAAAAAGTATTTAAGGGTTTTGCTGAAGGAAGATCAAAATGAAGTACGAGCAATCACTAATTAAAATAATAGAACCTATTAAACGTACGACTATAACTCGTATGAATAAGGGTAAAAAATGGAAATATGGATACAGTAAAGAACATGATATTATCGTTATATCAAAAAATGGTACAATTGGTGAAATACTTGAAATACAAAATTTGCGAGTTGCGTTGCCAAAAAAACCGGTGCAACTGCAGTCTAGCAAAGTAAAAAAGTGGGAAAGACTAGATTATCCAAAAGAACTAAGTAGACTTAAAAATATATTTGACTGGAGGTCACACCCAGAAAACCAAAAAGAACAATGGTTCGACTATATAGACCAAGAGTTTAAAAATAGAGAAGAAGGGTTTTGGTTTGACAATAGCGGTACGCCAACATACATAACTGGTAGCCACTACATGTACTTACAATGGAGTAAAATAGATGTAGGTGCACCAGATTTTAGAGAGGCTAATAGAATATTTTTTATATTCTGGGAAGCATGTAAAGCAGATAAACGATGTTACGGTATGTGCTATCTTAAAAACAGACGATCTGGTTTTTCTTTTATGTCATCAGCTGAAACAGTTAATTTAGCTACAATATCAAGTGATAGTAGATATGGTATATTATCTAAAAGTGGATCAGACGCTAAAAAAATGTTTACTGACAAAGTTGTACCAATATCAGTTAATTACCCTTTCTTTTTTAAACCGATTCAAGATGGTATGGATCGACCTAAAACAGAATTAGCATATAGAGTTCCAGCTAGCAAGTTTACAAGAAAAAAAATAACTGCTAACGAAAAATTAGAGGAGTTAAAAGGCTTAGACACAACTATAGACTGGAAAAACACTGGAGACAATAGTTATGACGGTGAAAAGCTAGCTTTACTAGTACACGATGAAAGTGGTAAATGGGAAAGACCTGATAACATATTAAATAACTGGCGAGTAACAAAAACATGTTTAAGGTTAGGTAGTAGAATTATAGGTAAGTGTATGATGGGGTCAACATCAAACGCGCTAGACAAAGGAGGTAATAACTTTAAAAAACTATACAATGATTCAGACGTTACTCAAAGAAACAGGAATGGACAAACAAAGTCTGGCTTGTATTCTCTCTTTATCCCAATGGAATGGAACTACGAAGGATTTATTGATGAATACGGACATCCAGTATTTAATAATCCAGATAATGATGTATACGGACCAGACGGAGAGTTAATTGATTATGGTATTATTGATCACTGGAACAACGAGGCCGACGGCTTAAAAAATGATCAAGACGCTTTAAACGAATTTTATAGACAATTTCCAAGAACTACTGAACATGCTTTTAGAGATGAGGCAAAAAACAGTATATTTAATCTAGTAAAAATATACGAGCAAATAGATTACAACGAAGAAATGAACAGGTCTATTGGTTATAGTAAGGGAAACTTCCAATGGGTGAATGGTATTAAAGATACTCAAGTAATATTCTATCCAGATCCAAAAGGTAGATTTAACGTAACGTGGACACCTGGTGTTGAACTACAAAACAAAGTTTTAGTTAAAAACGGTGTTAGATACCCTGGTAACGAACATATGGGTGCTTTTGGCTGTGATAGTTATGATATATCAGGAACTGTAGATGGTAAAGGCTCTAAAGGAGCTTTACACGGCTTAACTAAGTTTAGTATGGAAAACGCACCAGCTAACCAGTTTTTTTTAGAGTATATAGCTAGACCACAAACAGCTGATATATTTTTTGAAGACGTTTTGATGGCTCTAGTGTTTTATGGGATGCCGTTATTATGTGAAAATAACAAACCACGTTTATTGTATTATTTAAGAAGAAGAGGTTATAGGGGTTACAGTATGAATAGACCAGATAAATCATGGAATAAACTTTCTGTAACTGAAAAAGAAATAGGTGGTATACCAAACTCAAGCGAAGATATAAAGCAAGCACACGCTGCTGCAATTGAAATGTATATACAAAGCCATGTTGGAAAAGTAAACGAAGATACTTATGGTAATATGTATTTCAACAGAACTTTAAACGATTGGAGTGGGTTTGATATAAATAAACGAACAAAATACGATGCCACTATAAGTAGTGGTTTGGCGGTTATGGCTTGTAACAGACATCTGTACAAACCAAACCCAAATCTTGAAAAACAAAAATTAAACATTAATATATCACGTTACAGCAATGATGGTTTCGTGTCAAAAATAATAAAATAAGAATATATGGCTGAGTCAGTACATGTTAACTTTCCTTCTCAAGTTGTAAGCGACTTGGAAAAAATGAGCTATGATTATGGTTTAAAAATAGCTAGGGCTATTGAGCAAGAGTGGTTCAATGGTACACATTCCAATAAATACTATGACGCTCAATCAAAGTTCCACAAACTAAGACTATATGCACGTGGAGAACAATCAATACAAAAATATAAAGATGAGTTATCTATTAATGGTGATTTGTCTTATCTTAATTTAGACTGGAAGCCAATACCTATTATACCTAAGTTTGTAGATATAGTTGTTAATGGTATGTCCGAAAGAATGTTTAGCGTAAAGGCTTATTCGCAAGATCAGTATGGTGTTAGTAAAAGAACTGAGTATATGGAAAAGATGCTTAGAGATATGCAAACTAAAGTTTTTAACGACCAAGCAGCTGCTGGTATGAGTATGAACCTTTATGAAACAGATCCTGACGTGTTACCAGAAACAGAAGAGGAGTTAGCGTTACACATGCAGTTAACATATAAACAAAATGTAGAAATAGCCGAGGAGCAAGCGATAAATAGCTTATTAGATGGTAGCAACTACGATTTAACAAGAAGAAGATTATTGTATGACCTAACAGTACTAGGTATTGGTTGTGTAAAAACAAACTTTAATTTTAGCGAAGGTGTTACTGTTGAGTATGTTGATCCAGCTAACTTAATATACTCATATACTGACTCTCCTTATTTTGAAGATATATATTATGTTGGTGAAGTTAAAACAATACCAATACCAGAGCTTGTTAGACAGTTTCCTAATCTAACGCAATCTGACTTAGAGGGTATAAACAAAAGCGCTAAAAGACCTAGTGGTAGATATACTTTTAGAGAAACTTCTGACAAAAACAAAGTACAAATACTATATTTTAATTACAAAACATATAGTCATGACACTTACAAAGTAAAAGAAACAGGTACTGGCGCTGAAAAAGCTATTGAAAAACAAGACACATTTGACCCGCCGTCAAACAATGAAGGTAGTTACTATAGATTACAAAGAGCTGTTGAGTGTGTATATGAAGGTGCTTTGATATTAGGTACTGACAAGTTATTAGCTTGGAATAAGTGTGAAAACATGATACGTGATAAGAGTGATTTTAACAGAGTTAAAATGAACTATAGTATTGTAGCACCAAGAATGTATAACGGTCAAATAGAAAGCACTGTAAGCAGAATTACTGGCTTTGCCGATATGATACAACTAACTCATTTAAAACTTCAACAGGTGATGTCTAAAATGGTTCCTGATGGAGTTTACTTAGATGCTGATGGTTTAGCTGAAATAGATTTAGGTAACGGAACAAATTACAACCCACAAGAAGCTTTAAACATGTTCTTCCAAACAGGTTCTGTTATTGGTAGGTCAATGACTTCTGAAGGAGACCCTAACGCTGGTAAAATTCCAATACAACAAATAGCAAATGGCTCTAACAATGGTAAGTTACAAAGTTTAATACAAACTTACAACTACTACCTGCAGATGATTAGAGATACAACCGGTCTTAATGAAGCTAGAGATGGTAGTGTGCCTGATGCAAGAGCTTTGGTTGGTGTTCAAAAACTAGCTGCAGCCAACTCTAACGTTGCAACAAGACATATATTAGACTCATCGATGTTTATCACAGCTGAAATAGCAGAAAAGTTATCTTTAAGAATATCTGATATACTAGAATACTCACCAACAAAAGATGCTTTTATACAAGCTGTAGGTGCACACAACGTAGCAACATTAAAAGAAATGTCTGAGTTACACTTATATGACTTTGGTATATTCTTAGAATTAGAGCCTGATGAAGAGCAAAAACAATTACTTGAAAATAACATACAAACAGCTTTAGCTCAAAAATTAATTGATTTAGATGATGCTATAGACGTTAGAGAGGTCAGAAGTGTTAGATTAGCAAATCAATTGTTAAAGTTAAAAAGAAAAAAGAAAGCTGAAAAAGATCAGCAAATGCAACAACAAAATATTCAAGCACAAGCAAAGGCTAATGCAGATCAACAACAAGCAGCGGCACAAGCGGAAATGCAAAAGAACCAAGCAAAAACAGCTTCAGAGATACAGGTAGAAACTGCACAAGCTAAGTTTAAAATGCAGTATTTACAAGAGGAAGTAAGGTTGAAAAAAGAGTTGATGCAATATGAGTTTGAATTAAACACTCAGTTGAAAGAAAAAGAAAACAAAAGTAAAGAAAATATTGAGACCATGAAACAAACTGGTAAAGAGACTAAAAAGTTTGAATCTTCAGGTAATGATATACTAGGGGGTGGACTAGGTCTTGATAAATTTAACCCAAAGATTAATTAATTATATAATATTTTATTATGGAAGAAAACAAAAATGATGCAGTTGCAAAAACTGTAGAACAACCCGTTGTAAATAATGAGGTTGGAAAACAAAAAGTAAAAAAACGTAGGAAAGTTTTAAAGCAAAACGAACCTGTAACAAAAGTAGATTTAAGTAAAAAACCAGAAACCAAAGAAGATGAAACTAAAAAAGATAACCCTATCGACGAGGGAGTGGTTAGAGTCGATGAAAATGCCAATGCCACAGAAGAACAAAAAGAAGTACAGCCGGAAACAGAAGCACAAGAAACTCCAGTATTAGAAGAGATTATTGAAGAAGAAGTTAAAAAAGAAACAGAAGAATTAACTGAAAAAGTTGAAGAAGCTGTTGCTGAAGCTGAAAAAACTGGAGAACAACTTCCTGAAAACATTCAAAAACTTATGAGTTTTATGGAAGACACAGGTGGTGATATAAATGATTATGTAAACCTTAATAAAGATTATTCTGATATGGATAATTTAACTGCTTTAAAGGAATACTATAAACAGACAAAACCACATTTAACTTCTGAAGAGGTAGACTTTATCATGGAAGATAAATTTTCGTATGACGAAGAACTTGATGAAGAAAAAGATATTAAAAGAAAAAAATTAGCGCTTAAAGAGCAAGTTGCCGACGCTAAAAACCACCTGGACGGGTTAAAGTCCAAATACTATCAAGAGATCAAGGCTGGGTCAAAGTTGACCAAGGAACAACAAAAAGCCGTTGATTTTTTTAATAGATATGACAAGGAGTCAAAAGCAAATCAAAAAGTTGCTAAAGAACAAAAAGATGTATTTTTAAATAAAACTAATAATTTATTTAGTGAAAGCTTTAAAGGCTTTGACTACAGTGTTGGTGATAAAAAATACAGATTTAATGTTAAGAATGTAAATGAAGTAAAAGAAAGCCAAAGTGATATTAATAATTTTGTCAAAAAGTTTTTGAATAAAAATAATCAAATGTCAGATGCTGCGGGTTATCACAAGTCTTTGTTTACGGCAATGAATCCTGATGCTGTTGCAAGACACTTTTACGAGCAAGGTAAAGCAGATGCTATAAAAGACAGGGTAGCTAGAGATAAAAACATAAATGTTAATCCTAGAGGCTCACATGACCAAGCTCAATTAGGAGGTCTTAAATTTAAAGTATTAGGTAATAATGCTAGCGACTTTAAAGTTAAAATACGTAAAAAATAAATAAATAATTAATTTTAAAAATAAATAGAAAATGGCAATTACAATGACACCTGGTGGGTCGTTAAATAGCGTGCCAGCAATGAATCAACAAGCGTTAACTACTAACTATATTGATTTCACTGCTACTGCAACTGCAGGTTGGGCGCAACAATACTTACCAGATTTAATGGAAGAAGAAGCTGAGGTTTTTGGAAACAGAACTATCGGTGGATTTTTAGAAATGGTCGGAGCTGAAGAAGCAATGTCCGCTGATCAAGTAGTCTGGTCAGAACAAGGAAGACTACACATATCATACCAAGGTAACTTACAAAGATCATCACCTACTGGTACTTTTAACTTTATATTCATCAAAGATATTGACGGAAATTTTGTTAATGGTACTAATGGAGCTGCTGGTGCTTCTGCCGCTACTGATGTAGCTGTAAGAATTGGTGACTTAGTTATTTTATCTGACGCTGATGCAACTATAAAAGGTTATGTAACAGCTGTTGGTACTACTAGTATTGGTTCACCTGGGGTGTTACACGCTTCATGTACTGTACAACCTTTAACTGATAATGGTACTGGATTTGCAACTGTTACTGCTGCAAACGATAATGTTACTTGTGGATTAATGGTTTATGGTTCTGAGTATGGAAAAGGTACTACTGGTAGAACTACTGCTAACAAGCCACAGTTTAAGTCTTTTACTAACAAGCCTGTTATAATCAAAGATATGTATGAGGTTTCAGGATCTGATGCATCTCAAATTGGTTGGGTTGAAGTTACTGGTGAAGATGGGCAAAACGGTTACTTATGGTACTTAAAAGCTGCTGGTGATACTAGAGCTCGTTTTACTGATTATTTAGAAATGGTTATGGTAGAGCATGAAAGTGCTACTCAAACTGTAACTTCTCATCTATCTAACACTTTAACTGGTTCTGAAGGTTTATTTGCTGCTATCAAAAACAGAGGTAATGCTTATGATGGTTTACTTGCAACTGCAACTTCAGCACAAGCTTTAGGTGACTTTGATGCAATATTAAAAGAGTTTGACAAGCAAGGAGCTATTGAAGAATACATGATATTCGCTGATAGAGATCTTATGTTAACTGTTGACGATATGCTTGGTGGATTAAACCCTCACTCAACTGGTGGTTTATCTTTCGGTGTATTTGATAACTCTGAGGATATGGCATTAAATTTAGGTTTCTCTGGTTTCAGAAGAGGTTCTTATGACTTCTACAAAACTGACTGGAAATACTTAAACGATGTATCTACAAGAGGTGGTATTAAAGATGTTGATAATCACATCAGAGGGGTGTTTATTCCTGCTGGTACTACTACTGTGTACGATCAGTCATTAGGTAAAAACCTAAAAAGACCTTTCTTACACGTAAGATACAGAGCTTCTAATATGGAAGACAGACGTTTCAAAACTTGGACTACTGGTTCAGTTGGAGCTGCTACTTCTGATTTAGATGCGATGGAAATGCATTTCTTATCTGAAAGATGTTTAGTTACTCAAGGTGCTAACAACTTTATGCTAATTGAAGCAACAGGTACTTACTAGTACTAATTAATTAAAGCCGGGACTTCGGTCTCGGCTTTTATTTACTAATCTTATTATATATTATATTATGGAAAAAACAAAAAAAGAAAAACCTCAAGTAAAAAAAGATACTTGGGAAATAAAAAATAGAACTTACGTTCTAAAAAATATGTCACCTCTTGGTTACCATTTAAGATCTACACAATTGTATTACTTTGATGAAGAGAAGGGTTATGAAAGAGAAATATGTTATTCAAGAAATCAAAAAACAGTATTTATTGATGAAATGAAAGGTGATATTAGATATGGTCATGTTTGGTTTAGAGATGGGGCGTTATACGTTCCAAAATCAAACGTAACATTACAAAAATTTTTATCACTATATCATCCGCAAAGAAACAAAAAATACTTTGAAGTTGACACTGTAAAAGAAGCTCAAGATCAAGTTGAAGATATAATGCTAGAAATAGAAGCTTTAAACGTAGCTCAAAACTTAGACGTTGAGCAAATGGAAGCTATTATGCGAGTTGAAAAAGGCTCTGCTGTTAACAAAATGAGTACAAAAGAACTTAAAAGAGACTTGTTAATACTTGCAAAAACTAGACCAGAGATGTTTATGGATTTAGCTCAAGATGATAATGTTCAACTTAGAAATGTTGGTATTAAAGCTGTTGAAGCTAAAATAATAAACTTATCACAAGATCAACGAACATTTACTTGGGGTTCTAATGATAGAAAACTAATGAACGTACCGTTTGATGAAAACCCTTACTCAGCTTTAGCCGCTTGGTTTAAAACTGATGAAGGAGTTGAGATTTTTTCTCAAATTGAAAAAAGATTAAAATAATCTAACTGTAGTGGTGATCGCCCTGCGGGGCGATTACTAACTACTAATAAAAAAAATATGGCAATAAGCGTAGACACTGTGTACCAAAGAGTATTAGCTATGGCTAACAAGGAACAAAGAGGTTATATAACACCTCAAGAATTTAATTTATTGGCTAATCAGGCTCAGATAGAAATATTTGAGTCTTATTTTTATGATAAAAATCAAAGAGAAAGATTAGAGCTAGAAGATACTTATACTGAGGTAAGTATATCTAAATTGCTAGAAAGAAAATTATCACCATTCACAACCATAGGATCTGTTGTAGGTGGTCACACATATCCATCGCATTATCAAATAGGTAAAATATTCTTAGATGATTTAGTTTGTGTTAAAATGGATAGAAACGAATTAATGAGATATAAAAAGTCATCAAGGCATAGCTCAATGAATATAAATAATTTTGATGCTGTATATATCGATACAAGATTAGATGGAAAAGATATTGAAGTTTATAGAATGGATGGTAGTGCTACACAAGAAACTGGAGGTGTTAGTTGTGAAGTAATAAATGCACCAGCAACTGTTGAGTGGGCCTATGTAGTTGTAAATGAAAAAGCTTTATACAATGCTAGTGCTGCGACAAACTTTACGTTACACGCATCTGAAGAAAACACTTTAGTAAACAAAATACTAGAATTAGCTGGTATAGTAATGAACAAACCTGGATTAGTTGAAATAGCAGCATCTAAAAATGCAGCTGAAACACAAACTCAAAAACAATAAAATATGGGATTAAATATAAGTGAAGAACAAGGTTATTACGCGGGGTCTGGTAATCATGGTAATTATAGGTATTTATCTCTAAAAGATATTGTAAAATCTTTTGTAGCAACATACGTTGGTAAAGGCAAAATATGTGAAAATGTTTACCCAGGTGATGTTGCGTTTCATGCTAGTAGAGCATTGCAAGAGTTAAGTTACGATACGTTAAAGGTTATTAAAAACTGGGAAGTTGAAATACCAGCTTCGCTAATGTTAGTTATGCCAGTTGATTACGTTAACTACTGTAAACTTACATGGGCAGATGAGTCTGGTGTTGAAAGAATAATATATCACACAGATAAAACTTCTAATCCTAGAAATATAACAGAAACTGTAAATGCAGATGGTGGGTTTACAATATCTGGTGCTAATGATGATTTAGCTTTTACAGAAGAGTCTGAAACTAGAGACTTGTATATGGCTCAACAACAAAGTAATATTGTTTCAAACAGACAGGATCAAGACGCGTACAATTACTTAGAGGGTAGTAGATACGGTATTGAACCTGCTCACTCTCAAGTTAACGGTAGTTTTTATATTGATCAACAAGCAGGAAAGTTTCATTTTAGCTCTAATATTTCAGGAAAGAATGTAATATTAAAGTATATAAGCGATGGACTTGTTACGGACAGCGATCACGTTGGTTTAGATTTTGGAGGTACACCAGTACCTAAATTTGCTGAAGAAGCTATGTATAAGCATATGCTTTTTGGTATTTTGTTATCAAGAAAAGATACACCTGGTGGTTTACTTGCTGAAGTTAAAAAACAAAAATTTGCTGAAACAAGAAAAACTAAATTAAGATTACAAAACTTTAAACTAGAAGAATATACTAGAATACTAAGAGGAGGTAGTAAAATTATAAAACACTAAAATATGCCGGAGTTAAAACGTAACTTCTCTCAGGCCAAAATGAATAAAGACCTTGACGAAAGGTTAATTCCAAATGGCCAATATAGAGATGCAACAAATATACAAATATCTACTTCAGACGACTCTAACGTTGGTTCTGCTCAGACACTACTGGGTAACACTATAAAAAACACTATAGAAAACGGTATATATAGTGTGCCAACAACTTCAACATGCATAGGATCAGTTGGTTTGCCAGAAACAGATAAAATATATTATATGGTTTCTGCTGGTATTAACACAACTACTGGTGCCACTTTACCAATACAAAGAGATTATATACTAGAATACGATACTTTAAAAAGAAGTTCTAAGTATGTTTTTGTCGATATATATGGAGTTTCTACAAAAGCGTCTACAACTGTCAGCAATTCGGTAACAATAAAAATACCTGACGGTGGTAGTTCTACGATAAACAAAACCGGTGTTAGAGCTGGAATGACTTTTACACATTCTAGCGTTAATATAAATGACGAGGTTACTGTTGCTGATATAGCGTACGATGCAGGTAATAGTCGTTGGACAATAACATTGAGTAGCGCTGTTTCGGTTAGTGGTAACGACGACGTATTTTTTGTAGCACCTAGAATTTTAAACTTTAACAGAAACTCTATAATAACTGGTATTAACGTTTTAGATGATTTTTTATTTTGGACAGATGGTATTAACGAGCCTAAAAAAATAAACATAAAAAGATCTATAGCTGGTACTGGTGGTGAGGAATATTTACAAGGTGGTGGTATAGCTGGTTTTAATCCATCACCAACAAACGCTCCTACTACAAATATATTTGAGGGCGACACACATGACTTTCACACAAGACTAGTTGCTGATAGAGATGGAAACAGTTTTTTAGAAATTGTAACTGATAGAACTGGAAAAAAAGCCGTATACGTAGAGGAAAAAAATATAACAGTAATTAAAAAATCCCCTACACAGCCATTAACCCTAGAAATGTCTGATCAAAAAGATCCTAGAATAAATAATGCTGGAGATGCAAACTTAAGGTATACAAGTGCTTCTATTAACTTTACGGATGTTGATGCTGGAGACGAAATATCTCCAGATTTTGATACACCAATAGATTACAGAGTTGGTGATATTATATTGTTTACAGCTGACACAGCTCTTTCAAATGCTACTTTTGCAGAATCAGAGGCTGTTGTAAGAGGCGTTGTTACAGAGTCTTTAGTTAATAACCCAAATAATTTAAACACTGCTGGTTTTACTATTAGAATATTATCTATAGCTGGAGATATAGAAGAGGCTGTTGTTGACTATTACATTAGATTAGTTGACAGTGAGCCTCTTTTTGAGTTTAAATTTGTAAGGTTTTCTTACAGATACAAATACCAAGATGGTGAGTATTCTTGTTTTGCACCTTTTTCTGAGATAGCGTTTATACCTGGTGGTTACGATTATTTACCTAAAAAGGGTTATAACCTTGGTATGAGAAATACCATAAAAAGTTTAAAGTTAAAAAATTACTTTCCAGAAGAGTTAATATCAAACGACGTTGTTGGTATAGATATACTTTATAAAGAAGACAATAGCCCAGTCGTTTACACTGTTAAATCTTTAACAAGTAAAGATGGACATCCTTATTGGACTGATTTTCAAAACAACGCATATGATAGAGGAGAGTACAATGTGACCTCTGATGTTATCCACGCGGTTGTTCCATCTAATCAACTACTAAGACCTTTTGACAATGTTCCAAGATCTGCTATAGCGCAAGAAATAAGTGCTAATAGAATTATATATGGTAAATACGTACAAAACTATAATGTAGATGATCCTGAACTGCTCTTAGAGCTCCACTCTCAAGACATAGATAATGTTGGAGTGTTACACGCTGCACCATCAGTTAAAACCATGAGAACGTATCAGGTTGGTGTAGTATTTAGTGATAAGTATGGAAGAGAAACACCAGTGCTTACATCTAAAAATGCTTCAATTACTGTTAGCAAAAACTTTTCAACAAAAAGAAACAGAATGTTTACAAGGCTACAGAGTGATCCACCTAGCTGGGCAACGCATTTTTCTTTTTACGTAAAAGAAACGTCGTCAGAATATTACAACATGGCAATGGATAGATTTTACACTGCTAACGATGGTAACATATGGCTTTCGTTTCCTTCTTCAGAAAGAAACAAGCTTATGGAAGATGATTATCTAATACTAAAAAAGTCTCATAGAACAAACCAACCTGTTTATGAAAAAGCTAGATATAAAGTATTAGCTATAGAAAACGAAGCTCCTGACTTTATAAAAACAGTTGTAAGTGTTATAGGTGATTGTCCAGTGGGAACAAGCCCAAACTTTAATTTTGGTAATGGATCTGGTAGTGGTTACCCTGTAAACGGTGGTACTGAGGTATGGGTTGAGGAAAGTGCGTTTAATGGTGCGTTTGGTTCTGATTTATTGATAAAGACACCGGATAAAATGTTTATAACTCTTATATCTACAGAAGATTCTTCTAAAGAGTATGGCGTTATGAATATAAGAGATGATGGTAGTGGCAAATATATTATTAAGATTAATGGTGCTTTTGGAAATGACATGGACTTTACAGATACAGATCCTACTACTACTGGGCCACAACCTCCAGCGGGATTAATATTAAGACTTGTAGAGCACAAGGTTGAAAACAAACCTGAATTTGATGGAAGGTTTTTTGTAAAGATACATAGAGATGAAGGTTTGGCTAAATACGTTTTGTCTGCTGGAGATGGTGAAGATCAAAATTACAAAGTATTAAACTCTTGGTCATTAAGATATTTAAACAACAATGGTTACAAAGGTGGTGGTTCATATCCAATAACAACTGATCATTATCAAGCTTTAAAAAGTGAGGGTGGTAGTTTAAGTGGTAAAAGTCACCCAACAGAATATTCACATCATCATACTGGTAGTCCTGCCGCGGCTTACCAATGGGGTGGAACAAATGGCAAGCGTTTTGACATAACTAGTTCAGCAATTCACAACGACCCTGTGCACGCCTTGGGTAATGATGCTGTAACTTTTAATGGTATAAACCCAAAAGCTAAAGAGTTTTGGGAGGGTATAAAAGGTTTGAAATCATTTTTTATTGATTGTGCAACTGCTTATCAATGGAGTGGTCACGAAGATTATATACCTGGAGATAGAGTTAATGGTAACACAAATGATGGTTATGAACTATCACTGTTTATGAGGCCTGACGCTGAGCAAGTTTGGTATAACAACAATAACAACTTCACTAGTTCTAAAAAATCAAATGGAACTAGCAGAAGTATAAACAACTCTCAGGGTGCTGCAATATCTAGAGGTATATGGGGTTGGCACACAACACCTACTGGCGACACGCGTTGCTATATGGATATTTCTTGGTCTGGTATGGAAAACAAAAGTACTAGCCCGTGGAACCCGCCGTACAAGCATAGACTGCAAGAACACAGCACTGGTGTAAGAGCTGCGGCTTGGAAGTTTATGGAAAAACTAGTGCAAAGTGGAACTAAGTTTAGATTTAGAAATGATCCAGATAAAATTATTTACGAAACATATGATTATGATTACCAAAACACACCACATGGTAAAAGTGAGTACAGAAGTAATGCCACTAAATTTATAGGCGCTTATGGTATAAGAAATTTTAAAGACGATGGTATAACTGGAAACAAAGCTGCAAAAAAATTATATAGAGACAAATGTGTTCGACAAAGATGGACTATAGGTGTTAAGCCTGGCATTGGTAGTGGGCCAAGTGGTTACAATCCTATGACTGGTACAATAAATGGTGCTCCAACACCGGTTAGAGCATTAAAGCATGATGCTGATGATTTTGATGTTATTGAAATAATAGAACCTTTTATTAGTAACGAAACTAAAGATAACTTTACAGAAAATCCTGCTGTGTGGGAAGTTGAACCAAGAGAATCTGTTGATTTAGATATATATTACCAAGCTAGTGGTTTGCAACCTATAACTTTAAATCACGAAACAAACGAACAGTATATACCTATAGGCAGTACTTTTGTAACTAAAAATTCTAGCGGTACACCTACAACACATACAGTGAGTTCATGGAGTGGTCAGACGGTAAACTTTACACCAACTTTACCAGCTAACACCACTATATCCGACATGCAGACTATAACTTTTATAAAAAGAAGAAATTATTGGGTTGGTAGCAAAGTTAATGGTCAAGTTACTAGTGGTACAGCTATAGTTGTACATGGTGGTCCTACCGCTGTTGGTAGTCAAAGACTATTTAAACAATACCACATGCTAGACTGGGCAAATTGCTTTTCATATGGTAACGGTGTAGAGACTGACAGAATTAGAGATAGTTTTAACGAGCCTAGATTTGCTAATGGTGTTAAAGCATCTACAGTTTTAGCAGAACCTGTGAGAGAAGAAAGAAGAAAGCACGGTTTAATATTTTCTGGTATATATAATTCAAACGCTGGTGTTAACAACACTAATCAATTTATAGCTGCGGAAAATATTACAAAAGATTTAAATCCTGTATATGGTAGTATACAAAAACTTCACACTAGAAATACAGACTTAATAACTCTTTGTGAAGACAAAGTTTTAAAAGTTTTAACAAAGAAAGATGCATTATTCAACGCTGATGGAAATGCAAATGTAACGTCAAACAAAATGGTACTAGGCCAAGCAACAGCTTATTCTGGTAATTGGGGTATAGCAACAAACCCAGAGTCTTTTGTATCAACACCACAACAGTTGTACTTTACAGATATAACAAGAGGTCAAGTATTGGCAATGAGTAGAGAAGGTGTTAGATCAATATCTGATTTAGGTATGAAAGATTATTTTACCGACCTATTAAGAGATTATGCTGATATTGCAATTGGTAGTTACGATGCAAAGAAAAAAGAATACAATATAACTATAGGTAAAAGATATAACAAAAGACAATTACAACCTGAGTTTACAACTATATCTTATGGTGAAAAAGCTAAGGGTTGGGTAAGTTTCAAATCTTTTAAACCAGAACAAGGTTTAAGTTTAAATAATGAGTATTACACTTTTAAAAATGGACAGTTGTATTTACATCACAGTAATGAAACTAGAAACAATTTTTATGGTGTACACACGGAGTCTGATGTTACAGTTGTATTTAATGATAAGCCAGAATCAGTAAAAAGCTTTGGCGCGCTAAATTATGAGGGTAGTCAAGCAAGAATAACTCAGTTTACAACTTCAAACGCAACTGCATACGACAATGCTGGTGGTTCAAGTACTGTTGCTTTTAATGACGGTGAGTATTACAATCTTGATGCAAAAACTGGTTGGTATGTAGAGTCTATAATTACAAACAAACAAACTGGTAACATAGTAGAGTTTAAAGAAAAAGAGGGAAAATGGTTTGGGTTAATTGCTGGAGATCAAACAAATCTAGATAATTTAGATGAAACAGAGTTTTCTGTTCAAGGTTTAGGCCAAGCATCTTTTTCACATAGTAATCCCGGTGGTGGTAGTCATCCAAATGTTGGACAAGTACCTATTACTTGGGCTGATAACGTTTCTTCAACTTATCAAGGTGATGATGGTAGTGGTGGTGCTTGGGACGGAAGTTTACAAACAGCTTGGACTTGTACTAGTAAAGCTATTAATTATACTGTTGGCACAACCGTTGCACAGCAAGTTGTTAACTTAACAATATCTAATATTGTAGGAGGTTCTTACACTGGATACGATTTAGATGCTCTTGATTTTAAAATTGGCGGAGCAACAGAAACTTCATCTGGAGTGTTTCAGGGTGGTAATGTTGATGCAAATATAACTCAAGTTGCATTTACAAATAACGGTGTGGCAGGTGATCCGGCAAACACGGTTAACGTCGCTATAACAATGCCATCTTTTACTGTACCTACGGCAGCTGCTATTTACTATATAGATATTGACGATGATTTAGGCGCAAAAAGAAATCAAGCTAACAGAAGTCTATGCGCTAGAGTGCATTATCCATTTTTTACTAACCATGTGATAACGATAGCAACCATGACACCTCATGCTGCTACGGTAACTAGAACTCAAGAAGATAGTGGTTCTTCATCTGGAACAACTAAACAAAGGTATCAAAGTAGTGATTTAGTTGATGGAATGATGAGTCAAGTTGTACAATTAACGTTTACAGCAAACAGTGGTTATTATTACGACGGTCTTGCTAGGTCACAGCAAAACGTAAACCAAACTGGATATGACTATACGCCTTACTACAACTCGTTAGAAGGTAACCATGCTTACGACGCAAATGGTAGACTTACTACTTTTTCTTACATACTTGAATATACCCCGCCTGGTAATGCTCCTTTAAATCCAGATCCTTCTAATTTATGTAGGCTGTTTCATCAGTTTAATATTCATTTTAAACTTGTGCAGGCGCCTGTAATTCCTAGTAATCAATTAAGTTCAATAAGCTTTTCACCTACAGCACCTACTACCCCAAGCACAATGCCTGTCACGGTATCTGGTACGGTTGGAGCACAATACACACTTCAAGTTTCTTTACAACAAGGTTTGAGCAATAATAATATTGCCACTAGCGATGGTTATTATAATTTTACAAATAATGTTTTTCAAACAAGTTCTGTAAACTCTGGCACACAAACTATAACTGCTGAGGGCATGAATAGACACAATATAACAATACCAATAAACAACGGTGCTAAAAGAAGATTTGATATAATTGCAGCTGGTGCTGGATCACCAACTACAAGCTTAGCGACTGGAGTGCCTGACGATCACGGAGAAGCTAGTATAATACAAGAGGGTGTTTCTACATTAACTTTTACAACTAAAACTTTCAGTGGTGGGTACACCGGTATGGTAAGCATAGTAGTTACTAGACCAACTGGAGTTACAACAGAGCCAACTACTATAACTACTACTGGTGGTACTGCTGGTGCAACTTCTACAGAAATAACACTTGACGAGCAGGTTGACGGTATACAAGCTGGAATGGTTATTACTGGTATTGGCGTGCCACATAACACTACCGTAGTGGCAATAAAAGATAAAAGATTTGTTACTTCAAGTGGTAGTGTAGCTGTTACAGATGGTAGAACTTTAAACTTTAGCTTAAATGATGGTAATATAAAAGCTTTTGAAATAACAGTTACTCCTCAAGGAGATGGTGTTTTAAGTATAGATGGTACTGGTGGTAGTAGACAACCTAACGCTAGTGATTTTTCAACAGGTTCAACAGTTAAAATTGACGCTGCTGGAGCAGGTACTAACCTTCCAAACGCTAGCGCTTTAAGAGTAACATCAACCGTTGGTGTAGGAGTTGGCATGACATTTGTACTTGGATCTACTACACACACTGTTAATAGTATCACAAGCTCAACAGCTTTGGGTATATCACCTAACTTACAAGCTGGTTTAGCAGCGGGTCTTTCTATAATATTTGAAAAGCCTACAGCGCTAGGTGTTGAGCTTAGACATGTTGAAGCTTACAAGGATCAAACATCTGTTAAAATTAGAGGGTTGTTTGAAATAACTTCAATACCACAGGACGATACTGTAGAAATTTATTTAGATAACTTTATACATATAGAATAATGCCAACAATAACACTAACATTCAACAAGCCTTTAAACGTATCCTGCCAAGTTGGCGACACTGCTTACACTGTTCCAACTACAACTACCGCGGGCTTTACAGTAAATAGTTATTCAGTTACTGAAATAGGTACTATAACAAGAATACAAAACGCAACTTCAAACTCACCTATACTAACTGTTGACACAAGTTTACCTGGAACTTACAACGGTATAACTAATTTTGTGTTTTTTAGCAAAGATAACAAGGCTAACCTTAGCAGTGTGCTAGGTTATTACGCTGATGTAAAGTTTAAAAATAGCTCAACATCAGAGGCAGAAATATTTAGTATTGGTGCTGACGTATTTGAAAGCAGTAAATAAACGCTAAAAAGTGTAACTATAATATATAATTAAATTATATATTATGAATAACAAAGTAGTTTCAAGAAAAAAAATTCTTGAACTTGAAAAATTACTGCTAAATAGCAATGACGAACAGGTTATAGATAATGGTGGGGAAATAATGAACTGCAAAGAGTTTCCAATAAAACACTCATTTGCTGACGGAATATATGTTAGACAAATGGACATGCAAAAAGATAGTGTAGTTATAGGAGCAATACACAATCACTTACATGTTTGGTTTTTATTAACAGGAAAACTAACGGTAACTACAGAAACAGAACAACAAGATTATATAGCTCCTTGCTATGTAGTTTCACAGCCGGGCGCTAAAAGACTTATATATGCTTATGAAGATAGTATCTTTATAAACATACACAAAAACCCAACAAACACACAAAATATAAACGAATTAGAAAAAGAAATAGTTTCTAAAAATTACAAAGAATATGAACAGTATATTAACAAAAATAAATAAATTATGGCATTTGCAGTAGTAGGCGCAGTAGCTCTTGGAGCTTTAGCATTAAAAGCTGGTACTGGTATTGCCAAAGGTATTACTGGTACTATAAAAGCTAAAAAAGCAGCTCAAGCCCAGAAAAAAGCTCAACAGGAAATGGATAAAAATAAAGCCTTGTATGCTAGTTTAGACACTAGCAACCCGTATTTAGATATGGAAAATACAATGGAAGACTTAACTGTAAATCAAGATCAAGCTGAATTTACAAAACAACAACAAGAACAACAACGTGCTAACATAATGGAGCAGATGAAAGGTGCTGCTGGTAGTTCAGGAATAGCTGCGTTGGCACAATCATTAGCTAATCAAGGTTCTTTAGATGCTCAAAAAGCATCTGTATCAATAGGTAAACAAGAGCAAGCAAATCAATTAGCTGAAAGGAAAGAAGCTTCAAGAATACAAGGTCTTGAAAGAGAGGGTGAGTTAATTAGTAGACAAGCTGAGATGGGGAAAGTTTCTAGTTTGCTGGGCATGTCAGCTGATGAAGTTGCTGCTGCTCGACAAGCAAAAGAAGAAGCTATTGGCATGGCTTTTGGTGGCGCTGAAGACGTTGCTGATGCTGGTATGGATTATGCGTCATCTAAATTTAGCATGGAGACCGGTGGAACTGGTAATCTTTATGGTGGTGGAGTGGGTTAATAAATAAAAAAAAATATGGCAACAACAGGAAAAGCGCCTGCAAGCAGGACATTAAATTATAGTTTAACCGGAGATATAATGAACAGGGTAAAGGGTTCTTTAGATTCTGGTAGCACCATTAAAGCTATTGACGAAGGGCTTAGTGGTGTAACCGATGCTGTTTCAGAAGGTTCTGAAAAGCTAGTTAACGAGCGTGTTCAGCATGAAAATATGAAAGATTCTGCTGATGCAATTTTTGAAGCTGGTATGGATCAGTTTGGAACTAGAGCTTCTTGGGCTACGGGACCTACTTACGATAAGTTTCTAGAAATTGAAGAGGCACAAAGGGTAAAATATAATGACGCTATAGCTAGTGGTAAGAAAAAACTAGCCAGTAAAATACTAAGAGAACAAAAAGATAGAGCGGGGCAGCAACAAACATGGAAAAGTGTTTTTGAAACTTTAAACCCAGAACATCCAAGTCATGTGCAATTGTTAACTGATTTAGATTCAGAAGCAAAATATATAATTGGTAGATTGACCTCTCAAGAAGGAGAAGATTTTAAGATTGAGTATACAGAGCCTAATGAAAAAACGAAGGAAAAAGGAGGTGAAATGGTAATGAAGTTTTTGAAACAAAACCCTGATTTTAATCCGAATGAAGATGAAAGTGAAACTAACAGAAGATTGTTACCAGACAAGCCTGAAAACTATATGACGATGCGTGGGCCAGAGTTAGATAAATTAATAGCTAGAAATAGAGCTCCAAAAGAAGAACAAAAGGCTTTGGCAGAAAGATTAAGAATATTAGAAGATGAAAAAATTAAACTAAAGCGTTTTAACTATGCGGCTAATTTTACTCAAAACAAAGATCTTATTAATAAAGAAAACATCAATTCGATGATGAAAGGTGAATTAGGTCTGCATGAGACTGGAAGTTTTCTAAAATCTGCTAATCAACATCCTGATTTTACTAAAGTTAGAGATGCTGGTATGAAATTAAAAATTGGTAACACAGACATTGCTGCTGATACTAATAATGATGATGTTATCTCTGAGGAAGAGTTTATGAACTTAACAGATAACGACAAGGACGCTGTTATGGCTCTTATGCAAAAGCCAGAAAACTTTAAGATAGCACAATTTTATTTAGCTGAGTTTATAACTCTTGCTCAAGCAAGGCACATGAAAGGTTATAACCCTAGAATACCAGGTACTGACGGAAAAACTTACAATGACATAGAGTTGGAAAATGAAATAAGTCAGTATGAATAAATCTATAATTAAAAACAAAAACAATGAGTAAACTAAGGGCTATGATTGGCTTCATGATAAAAAAAGGTTATTCTCCCGAGGATATTCAAAGTGTTGTTGATAAGTATAAAGAAAAAAATCCAGAGGCACAAGTTGTACAACAACCAGTACCTGAGTATTCTTCTGATGAATTTGCTTCTGATAGTATATCTAATATTGAAAAAGAAGAAAAAGAAAAAGCCCCACCAACAATAAACGTACCCCCAAGACCTGGCTTTACACCACCCGCTCCACAACGTGAAGACACTCCCGAAGGTTATTTAGATGAAATAGCTGACGAAACTAGGGAAATATCTTCACAAGAAACCAAAGATGTAGACAACATGTATAGCAGTGCATTGAGTTATTATGATGATACTAAAAAGGCTTTAGGTTTACCAGAGGATATGTCTGATAAAGAAGTTAAAGAATATTTAAAAAATCTTAATGAAAAAAGCGATTACTATGATAGTCTTGACTCTGATGGGGAACTGTTGTTTGCGGGTCAAGTAGCTAAAGATTATCAAGCTCACGAGGCAGAGCTTAAAAGATTAAAAGGAGTTGGTGGTTACAGAGGTATTGGGGAGATTAAAGAGCCAAAAGATGTAAGCCAGTTAAACACTCTTAAATCGACTTATTTGCAAAACGAAGCAGTGCAAAAATATTGGGAGCAAAACCCAACTGAGAAAATTGCTTTTGACAGTATAGTTGCAGATGAAGACGAAACAGTAGAAAAAAAACAAGCATTGTTCTTGGAGAAAACTGTATATAATAGCGATGAGTTTAAACAAATACAAGAGCAAGTTAAGAGTGAGGTAAACGGCGATGAAGAAAAGTTAAAAAAACAAAGTGATTTTGTATTAGAACAGTTTAAACAAGATAAAAAGCAAAGTAAGTTTGAAGATAGAATATCTGAAAAATTATACAAAGATAAAGGTGGAGTTGCTTTTTATGAAAGTGAGGAAGAAAGAAAGCTTACTGGCGTTGCTAACAAAAGACGTGATAAAAAAATTAAAGAAAACGAAGATCTTTTACAAAAGTTTGAAATAGTAAATGAAGATCTTACAAGCATAGACAAAGAGCTAAAAGAATTAGTAAAGTATTTTGATAACACAGACATTGAAAAAGAAATTGAAAACGCTCAAAATAAAGAGTATAGTAGTAATGAAGAGATTAAAAAAGCACAAGAAGAGCTAGATAAAAAAATATTTGAATATAGAAAAAATGGAGCTAGGTATAATTTTCTATCTGATGAGGGTAAAAAATACATAAAGCTATCAAACAAGTTATTTCAAAAGCTTGAAAAAGGTAGTTTAGAAGAAAATGAGCTTAGAATTATAGCTGGTGAAATTGGCAGAAACAGAGGTGTTGTTACTACTTGGTTTGCTAATCTAGGTAACGCAGCTATAGACTTAGTACAAGGTCTTGGAGATTCTTTAGATATGGTTTTTCAAGCTCCAGAAGAAGTAATAAAACTTATTGACGATCCAGCTTTAGAGGGTTATATGCAAAGTGCTTTACGAAGTAGCTCACCTTTAGGTTGGGTTTTTGCAGATGAAGAAAAAACAAGAAATATAGCTGGTAAAAGTATAACAACAACATCAAGCCATTGGACAAGATTTGGTGATAAACTAGATAAGTGGCAAGAACTTAATATTACAAACAAAGTTAGAAGACCTGTTGAGTTTGGTAAAATTGGTGGGTTTGGTGATGCTGTAGAGTGGAGTGCAAACTTATTTGCATCACAAATACCAAACTTAGTTTTAATGGCAGCTACTGGTGGTGCTTCTTTGTATGTTATGGGTGCTTCTGCAGCGGGTAATAAGTATAGACAATTACAAGATGAAAAAGATTTGTACATGCGAACTGGTGGTTTGTATGGGCAAAACTTAAGCTATGGTACTATGGTTGCAAACGCATCTTTTAGTGGTACTATGGAAGCGCTGTCTGAAAGAGTTACACTTGGTGCTGTTGGTAAAACAGCTCAGTCACTTACTAAAAAAGCAGGTAAAGATGCTGCTAAACTAGGTTACGAAAGTTATTTAAGAAAAAATATATTTACTTTTAACAATATAAAAAGCACTGGTGGAGAATTTTTTGAAGAAGGTTTTTCAGAGAGTTTAGCTAGTATGGGTAGTAATCTTGCAGATATTTTATCTGGAAACAAAGATGTTAATATATACGATGGTGTTGGTGAATCTTTTATTAGTGGTGGTGTTATTAGTAGTGGTTTACAAGGTTTAAGACTAGCGCCTAAGTTAGTTGCACCGTTTCAAGGTGAAGACAATAATCAAAGGGTTGGTAAAATAGCTAATAGAATAAGCGAAGTTAGTAAATCACTTGCATCAATGATGGGTCAAGAAGGTGCAGGTGTTACTGTTAGAAGAGCTAGACTAGAAGAAGAACATGCTAACCTTGTTAATGAAGCAAACGAATTAATAGAGCAAGATATTAAACGTGTAAACCTTTTAAGCAAAGCTGAAAAGAAACAGTTAATAAATATAGAAAAAGCAAACTTCCAAGCTAGACAAAGCGCTGAAAACATTATGGCTGATGAAAATCTAACGCCAGAACAAAAAACAGAAGAAATAGACGCGCTGCGAAGTAAAGTTGATAAAAACAATAAAAAGAAACAAAAAGTATTAGATAAGTACCCTTCAAATGTAGTTGACGACAACTACAAGCAAGAGATGGAGGCTATGAAGGCTTATGAAAAAGAAGTTGCTGAACAAGGTGGAGTACCATTTGTAACTAGAGAGGTTGATTCAAACCAAATGGGCGAAAACATATCTCAAGATGAATATGACGCTTCTATAGCTGGGGTTGAAAACATTGGTAGTTATAACTTGGGTTTAAAACAAGCTGCTTCAGAAATAATTAATGATCCAAACTCTACGCCAGAAGAAATAGCTGAAGCCAAAGAAGCTTTAAAAATGGCAGAGTCGCAAGTTGGTGATGTTGGAAATGCACTAGATTTTATAAGTCGTGAGTCTCAAAACTATGGTGGTATGAGACCGGTGTTTAACAAGGATGGTGGTTTAGAACGTATTGAAATGCTTGTTAATAAAGAAACAGCATTGACAGACGGTATGTTTAACACGGCATCACACGAGTTTGTTCATGGCACTTTTTACAATACGTTAAAGCAAGATCCTGCTGCAAGAAAAAAACTAGGTGGTGCTGTTATAGATATACTAAACGATAAAAGTGTTTTTATGTCTGAAAAAGACATTGACTTGTTTAACAAAAGAGTTGGTGGGTACAAAGCAACAAAGCAAGGTGAAGAAGCAATGGCTATTGCAATGGAAATGTATCGTGCAGGGCAAATAAAGTTTAACGATTCTTTCTTTGTAAAAATGAAAGGTGTGTTTAGACGTTTTGCACAAAACTATTTAGGCCATGACATTAGTCTTGATACTGCAGAAGATATTAAAAACTTTATGAGAGATTATGATGTTTCTGTTAGAAAAAATAAACCTAACAAAGCTATAGCCCGTATGATAGCTAATGGTGCTAAAGGCAAAATGTTTGAAGGAGCTAAAGCACCAACTGATGCTGAAACAAGTTTTTCTAAAAATGTTGACCAAGTTTTAAAAGAAGATCCGTTAGTTAAAAAAGACTTTGATCAATACGTTCAAAACGATGATGGATCAAAAAAATACAATACTAAACAAGAGTTTTTAGATTCAATTGATTCTTGGGAGGCAATGAATTTTATTGAAAACACTCCTCGATTAGATGGTTTAATTGCTGCAGGTATAAATCTTGAAGCAGGTCCAATGAGAGATTACGTAAGAAAAGTAAAAGAGAAATTAGGAAATAGATTAAGAGCTAACTTTAATCCAGCTATAAATGAAAGTTTATTTGGTTGGTTAACGGGTGTTTCAGGTGGTGCTGGCAAATCAATTATATTTAGAGCTAAAGGTGATGTGTTGGCTGAGATGAACCAAGCTACTCCAGATGAAGGTATAACTTCTATTGACAAAGTTTATGGTGATTATGGTGATTTAAGTGAAACATTACAATCAGAGTCCGACGCTTATATGGAGCGTTTAGAAAACATGGACTTGTCACCCGGCGCTAGACAAGCTATTCAAGAAATTATAACCGGATTAGTTGTTGACAATGTTTTAGAAATATCTCAAGATGGTAAGGCAAAAATAAAAGATATTGTAACTAATTACAAAGGTAGTTTTGACGGATTGTTTTATAAAGATTTTAAAAAACTAGTTGGTGAAGTTGCTAAAGTTGAAAAAGACGGTGTAATAAAAAGACCTACAAAAGAAGGTGATGTAACACCTTTAGGACCATTATATGGTATTTTAGAGGTTATATCTGGAGAGTTTGGTATTGAACCAGCTAGAATACTAGCAAATCAAGATTTAGACGATACAATGAGAGTGCGGGCTCAAGAACTAATACTTAGTAAAAGTTTAAATCAAGACGGTACATTTAACCCGGCAATGTTTGACTTGCTTCCAGAAGGTGAAGATAGAACTGGTAAAGCAACTGGTATAGCTAGAGGAGCTTTAGGTAAATTTTACGACAAAGGTAGTAGAATTGATATGGGTGGCAAAGATCAGAGTGGTAGTGGTGTAGGTAAAGCTAGACAAGACAAGATAGACTCTGTAGATCAAAACGACTGGCTAGACACTTTTGGTATTAATCCAGACGGTACTTTTAGACCTGGCACGTCTTCTGATGGCGCTATAAGACAACTAGCACTTAACTTATCTGCATTATCAGCTCTTCAAAACATAAAGCTTGAAGGATTACAAAATGGTTTGTTAAGTGAAAAACTTGCCGCTAAAATATCTGATGGTAAATCAGAGATGAGTTACAGTAAAAAAGTAAAGCAAGATCCAATTGATTTTATACTTGACGAGGTGTTAGCTAATTATGGTAGTCCAGAAGGTATTACTATTGAAAAAGCAAACAGCATAATACAAAATGCTTATGGTTTAAAAACATTAACTAAGCAAGCTGAAAAAGAAGCTAAAGCTTTAAAGGCAGATGTAGAAATGTTTATGGAGATAAAAGCTTCAGAAGCAATTGATATTAACATTGAGCAGTTTATTGTCGCTAGGTTAGATCAAGCAGCTGTAGAACTTAGTCTTAAAAAAGCTCTTGGCATTAAGGGTAGCATAAGTGATGTTTACACGGTAAAAGATGAAGATGGTAATTACTCTGGGGTAAGTCGACTAAGAAAAGTTGCGCAAGACACCCCCGGTGAACTAGTTGAAAGCGGTATTTCACAAGTTGATGCTGGTAGAACTGTTATGCAGGATTCTTTTAAATTATCTTTTTCTGGAATGGGAAAAATTGGAGATGGTAGAAGTGTGCCACTTAAAGATGGTGATTTAAATGTTGTAGACAACCCAACTAACAATGATGATGGTACTCCCGCTTTAGTTAAAAATAAAAAAGGTAAAATGGTTAAGCCTGGTAACCGTAGCAAAGCTGTCATGACCGTTTCTGATCATCTTGCCTTAATGAACAATACTGATAATCCAAAAATAATAAAAAATCCAGAAACTAAAACATGGATAAAACAAGAGGGTAATACTGTTAAAGTTTGGGACGGTAAAAGCGAGTGGGTTGCTGTTGAAACAACTCAACTGAAAGAAACTACAGGAGCCGTTGTAAAAGATAGAGATGGCACTAAAAGAGAGGAGCAGTCACAAGAAGCCAGAGTTTTAGCAAAAACAATATTAGATAACGCTTGGAAAAAAGTTCAGAAAGGTGAAATGTCAATGAAAGAGTTTGGCGCTTTAATGACAACTTTAGGTGCTGGTATGGACTCTGCCCTTAGAAAATCTGCACCAGTAAGGGGTATTGTAAAAAATGTAAGTAAGATTATTGCTTGGGCTAATAAAAATGGAATTGAAATAAAAGATGCTCTAAGGTTTGAACACTCTGTATCAAAAGCAGAGATAAACAAAAGAATAGTAGAGTCTTATCAAAAAAATGGAGAGCTTGATATAGAATCTGTTTTTGATGGTTACGAAGTAAACGTTATACCTGCTGCCTGGGACGACGCTATGACAGCTGCTGGTTTACAAACTAAGTCACCTACTGATGGTGGTAGAATGTTTGACCCTGTAACGTTAATGAATCTTGCTAAAGATCCTGATGTAGACCCAGTTATGCTGCAACCTATAGAAAGTATATCGCCTAAGGAAAACAATATAGAAGAAACATCTAGCACTGCTATAGAAATAGTTAAGCATTTTAAAGAAACAAAAGGCCATGTTAGAGAGCAAGGTTTTGGTTCTTTACCTAGATTAATAAAAAGTAAAAACTCAATGATGAAAAGCAAAAAAGTACCTTCAAGAGGTATGAGTGCTTTTGATTTTGATGAAACATTAATTGTTAAAGGAGAAAATTTTGTTATAGCTACAGATCCACAGACTGGAAACGAGGTAAAAATAAGTAGTGAGCAGTGGCCAATAAAAGGTCCGCAACTAATGAAAGATGGTTACGAGTTTAACTTTAATGACTTTGTAAACGTAAGAGGTGGAGTTGAAGGACCTTTAATGCAAAAACTTAGAAATAGAATAAAAAAGTTTGGACCAGAAAATACTTTTGTATTAACAGCAAGACCACAAGCATCTGCAATAGCAATACATGAGTGGTTAAAATCAAAAAATATAAATATACCTATTGAAAATATAACTGGCCTAGGTGATAGTACTGGAGCGGCAAAAGGAGCTTGGATAGCAAACAAGTATGGTGAAGGTTATAATGATGTTTATTTTGTAGATGATGCTTTACCTAATGTTGACGCTGTGAAAGACGTTATGGACCAGTTAGACATAAAAGGAAAGTCAGTACAGGTAAGAAATGGTAACATGGAATTTAGTAGAAAAAATGAAGACTTAGATGCTGAGTTTAACAAAATAATAGAAGACACAACTGGCGTGCAAAAAGAAAAAGTATTTAGCAAAGCTAAAGGAAGACAAAGAGGTAAAGGAAAAGGTAGATGGAAGTTTTTCTTACCGCCATCAGCTGAAGATTTAAAAGGATTACTATACCCATTTTTAGGCAAAGGTAAAAAGGGTGAAGCCGCAATGAAGTTTTTTAATGATACTATAATAGTTCCTTACGCAAAAGCTGTTAGAGCTTTAAACGCAATAAAACAATCTGTTTCAATAGATTTAAAAGCTTTAAAAAAATCAAACAAAAAAATAACCAAAGCGTTAAAAGAAAAAATAGATGGAATTGACTTTACCTTAGAGCAAGCTTTGATGATATACAACTATGCTAAAGCTGGTATAGAATTACCTGGTTTAAGCCAATCAGATAAAAACGCTATAGTTAAATTTGTTGAGGGTGATTCTGCAGTTAAGTTATACGCCGATCAATATGGTAAAATATCAGAAACAGCGGGTGGATTACAAACACCAAGTGATATAGGTTGGTTAGCAGAAACTTTATCTTCAAATCTTAACGAAATTACAAACAAAACTAGAGATGTTTTATTGCAAGAGTTTCAAGACAATTGGAACACAATATTTAGTGAAAAGAATTTAAATAAAATTGAATCTCAATATGGTTTAAACCATAGAATTGCATTAGAAGATATGTTTTACCGAATGAAACACGGTACAAACAAAAGAGGTGGAGATAGTAATATGAACAAGTTTATGAATTGGGTACATGGTTCTATTGGTACAACAATGTTTTTCAACGCTAGATCTGCGCTACTACAAACTTTATCTACAGTTAACTTTATAAACTGGTCTGATAACAACCCATTAAAGGCAGGTATGGCGTTTGCTAATCAAAAACAATTTTGGTCTGACTTTTTAATGTTGTTTGACTCACCTTTCTTAAAACAAAGAAGAGCTGGTCTTTCTCACGACGTAAATGCTAATGAATTAGTAGAAGCCGTAAAAGGTTCTAGAAACCCTGTAAAAACAGCAATAGGTATTTTATTGCAAAAAGGTTTTTTACCTACACAGATGGCTGATAGTTTTGCAATTGCTTTTGGAGGAGCCACGTTTATTAGAAATAGAATAAACAAATATATAAAACAAGGTATGTCTAAGCAAGAGGCTATGGAAAAAGCTTTTATAGAGTTTCAAGAAATAGCAGAAGAAACTCAACAGTCTGCTAGACCGGATAAAATATCACAGTTACAAGCATCGCCTCTTGGTAAAATAATATTTGCTTTTCAAAATACACCTATGCAATATAACAGGTTAATGAAACGAGCGGCGCAAGATTTAATAAACGGTAGGGGTGATACTAAAACTCATATATCAAAAATACTATATTACGGGGCAATACAAAATGCTATATTCTATAGTTTACAACAAGCATTGTTTGCTGTAACGTTTGGGGACGATGAAGAAGAAGATGAAAAGAAAAAACAAAAAGACGAAGAAAGATACGGTAGAATTGCAAATGGTATGGCAGATACTATACTAAGAGGTTCTGGTTTGTACGGTGCAGTGTTTGCTACAATAAAAAATACTGTACTAGAGTTTTTTGAACAAGAAAAGAAAAAACATAGAGCAGACCACGCGTACACCGTTATTGAAGCATTAAATTTAGCTGTTCCAATTGGTATTAAAGCTAGAAAAATGTATGGAGGCTTGCAGTCTTGGGAGTTTAATAGAGATGTTATAAAGCACATGCCTATGACTAGTATAGACAATCCAGTATATGACGCTGCTTTTGCTGTAATTGAAGCAACTACAAATGTGCCACTATCAAGAATACATGGTAAGATTAGAAACGTAAGAGAAGCTATGAACAGCGATCATAGAACATTAGAAAGAATAGCTATGGTTATGGGTTGGAGTAGTTGGAGTTTTGATATACAACCACAAGCTTTGTTAGATGCTAAGAAAGAAGTTAAAATAATTAAAAAAGAAATTTCTAAAGAAAAAGCAAAACAAAAGAGAATAGAAAAAGAAAAAATAAGAGAGCAAGAAAATAAACAAGTAGAAAAAGAAAACATAAAAAAGAAAGATGGTTTGTGCGCTGGTATAAGTAGAAGTGGTACTAGATGTAAAAACAAAGCGTTAGAAGGTGGTTATTGTACTGTTCACCAGAAGGTAGAAAAAAGAAAAGATGACAAAAAAGTACAATGTACTAAAATTAAATCAGATGGTAAAAGATGTAAAATGACAACTAACAACAAGTCAAGTCTTTGCTATTACCATGATTAAAAGAATACTATTAATATTCGTTTTTATTTCGTGTACAAAAGAAATTGATGACCTTGGTTTTAGAGTTTACACAATACCAGCTGGTGAACACAGCTCGGGTAGCTTTATAAATCACCCGGTAAATTCTAAAATAAGCTTTCAGTTTATGTTAGATGAATCAGCCGTATACGAAAGTGAGATACCAGAAAACCAACATGATGTAAACAAAATATATGGCGTGAGCGATTTTGGCCTTAGACATCAAAAGTATTCTATACGTCTTGGTTGGAGATACTTAAATAACGAGCTAGAACTTTGTTGGTTAAGACATGAAGAGGGTAGGCATAGCTCTGCTACAATAAGAACTATAGAGCAAGATGTAATTTATAATGCTACTATTGATATAAAAACATTTTATTATGTAATAATAATAGACAATGATACCACGCTTGTACGTAGAAGACCTGAAGGCAACTGGGGTTTGTTGCGTAGATATTATTTATACCCATATTTTGGCGGTAATGAGTACGCGCCACATGATATAACAATTAAAATAAAAGAATGAAAAAACTAATTATAATAATGTGTATAGTATTGGTAGCTTGTACAGCGCCAAAAAAATGCTGTAGCCAAAACATAAAAAAGATATTTAAATTTTCTACGTTTTATGCCGCGGCTAATGGTGGTAACTCTATATCAGATGTAGATGTATTTTCTGTAACTAACGGTTTAGAAACTGCAACATTAAAAACACCATACGACTACAACTTAGCCTTAGGTATACGTAAGATAGCTAGGTTTGGTTATGAAAACAGAGCTAGCACATTTTATGATGGTACAGAAGATTCTTGGTCAGATGGCGCTAGTATAGGTAAGGTAAGTGGTTTAGAGTTTTTGTTTGAGGTAGATTACAAAAGACAACAAGGTAATGAATATTTAGATCAAAATCACTTTGTAAGATTTGTAGATGATAAGTATATATTAAAAGGTGAATACCTAGAAGATGGCTTTGCGGATATAAAATATTTTGAAACATCACAAAGATACAGATATAAAGTTAATGACAAATTGTCCTTTAATGCTGGGCTTGCTCAAAGGCTATCCGAGCCGTACGGGTATGATCCTTTAGCTGAGTGGATGCTAAGCAATGGCAATATACATTACACTTACCTAGCGCTACAAGAAGGTTATAATGTAAACGTAGCTGCTAGTGAGTATTTTTCTCCAGATGGAGAACTCGTTGCTACAAGCAAAGAGATTTGGGAAGAGGTTGTTATACCTACAATGTTGGCTGATTACACTGAGAGAAAACGTAACGAGTTAGATCAAATAATACAACACTCTGTTGTTTTAGGTTTTGATTATTATCATTACACTAAATCATTTTGGTCACATGCTTGGGCTAGTGTTATGCCATATCATTATGATGACGGTAACGATTACTCTTATCACAAATACGAGGGTAATCAATGGCTAGATTATTCTAGTGGTTTAATATTTGGTTATAAGCTAAACAGATCAATAGGTACATTTGTAGAAGGTAAATATAACAAGTATTGGAATAGAACGTGGTACGACTTTAAGTTTGGTGTTAATTATGTAATCTTTTAACTATAACAAATTTACAAAAATGGCAAAAGAATTAAACGAAAACACAGGGTTTACTATAAGTATTAAAACACTAATAGCTGTTGGCTTTGCATTGTCTGGTATTATAGGTATGTGGTTTGCTTTGCAAGCGGATATAGCTGAGGCAAAAGAACTACCAAAACCAGATATTACCCGTATGGAGTTTAACATGAAAGATGTTAACATAAGAAGCACTATTATGGAGACTAGGGACGATGTTAAAAAGCTTGAAGAGCGCATGATTCGTATGGAAGATAAAATCGATAAATTAAGATAAATGAAATACATTTTAATATTTATGTTGTTTTGTAGCAGTGTATCTGCTCAAATAACAGTAACACATTTTAACGCTGAGTGGAACTCTGTAAATAAAGTTGAGTGGTTTCAAAAACTAAACGACTGTGATCTAGCAAAGGTAGATATAGTTAAAGAGACAAAGCTACAGGAAAAACACAAAATAGTTATAGTACCTACTATAATTATATTTAAAGATGGTGAAGAAATAAAACGATACCAAGCAGACTTAAGTTTTAAAATGCTTGCGACGAGGAAAGAGATACAAGAATTTATTAACGAACAAATAATGAGCGACTTCTAATGAAAAATTTACTACTACTTATATTATTGTTACCAAGTTTATTATTTGCACAGGGACCAGGTCCTTGCACGCCCACGTTAATTAATATAAACTTAGATCAATACCCAGAAGAAACTACTTGGGATATTCAAGATACATTGGGTAATGTTATTGTATCTGGTGGACCATACAACAACGTGCCAAACTACGAGCCACAATTTATTGTGAACTGTTTACCACCTGGTGAGTTATCATTTACTATATACGATCTGTACGGAGATGGTTTGGAAGGTAGTATATGGGGTGGACAAGACGGTTCTTATTATGTTATGCAGTGTGGCGATACTTTAGTTTATGGCGACTCTGCAGCTTTTGGTTATGATACTACGCATGTATTTATATCTGCTCCATGTCCTCCACCACCGCCAGTACCTGGTTGTATGGACGATGATTACTTAGAATATAATCCACTAGCAAATGTTAGTGATAGCAGTTGTAGTACATTAATAGTATATGGTTGTACTGATAGTACAATGTATAATTACAACCCGCTAGCAAACTCAATGGATAATATTGATCAGTGTACTTACGATCTTATACTACACGATTTAATAGGTAACGGCTGGATAGGTACTGTTTTAGAGATATATCAAGAAGATGACACGACTTCTTTTGCAATGACAAACGGTGGTTTTAACCAAGCTTTTACTATAGATTTATACGCACCAACAGATGTTAGTGCAAAACTGTTTGTTACTCAACAAGCTCAGTTTACAGCTATAGAGTGTGGGTTTAGTTTAATAAGCCCAGATGAAGATACTATAATAAGTGTACAACCACCTTTTATACAGCCTTTCTTTTTATACGAAGGATCTACTTATTGTGGTAACACATGTGAAGAGTATGTATATGGTTGTTTAGATACTTTAGCGTTTAATTATGTTGACAGTGCTAACACGGCTGATGATTGTTACTATTATCCTGGTTGTATATCTCCAGCATACTTAGAGTATCACGTTGACACAGCAAACGCTTACTACACCGATATAAATATACAAGACAGTTGCGAAACACTAGCTATGTTTGGTTGTACTGATAGTTTAGCTTTTAATTATGACACTAGCGCTAACGTAGATAATGGCGGTTGCTTACCTGTAGTTGTAGGTTGTATGCAGCCAGTAGCGTTTAATTATAATCCATTAGCTAACACGCCTGATACTTGTATACCAGTAATATTTGGTTGTACAAATATAACAGCACTTAACTATGATAGCTTAGCCAATACAGACGATGGTAGTTGTATTGCAATAGTATTTGGTTGTACTGATCCCATGGCGTTTAACTTTATGCCACAAGCAAATGTTGATGATGGTAGCTGTGTACCTGTTGTATATGGTTGTACAGATCCTACTATGTTTAACTATAACCAACTTGCGAATGTAGACAACGGCTCGTGCATACCTTTTGTATACGGATGCATGGATTCAACACAATTTAATTATAACCCACTTGCAAATGCAACCAACAATAGTATTCCTTGCGTTCCTTTTATATATGGCTGCACGGACCCTTCTGCTCTCAATTACGACCAGCAAGCTAACACGGAGGATTTTAGTTGTATTGCTTTTATTTATGGGTGTATGGATAGTTTGGCTCTTAATTACGATTCACTGGCTAACACGGATAACGGTTCGTGTGTTTCTATCGTTGTGGGTTGCATGGATTCAGAGGCGTATAACTATAATGCAAATGCTAATTTTGACGATCCTTTATCTTGTCTTTACAGCGCAGGTTGCATTACTGGTGATAGCATACCTTACTGGCTTAACGATCCGTGTTACGCCTGGGTTATAGATATTGACGAATACTGCTGTGAAAACGAGTGGGACACGGTATGTCAAGCAACGTACAACTACTGCGAAGGCACTTGGGTTGGCCCAATGCCAATAAGAGGTATACAAAAAACTTTAGTATCAATTACTGATATTTTAGGAAGAGAAACAAATATTATTAAAAATAAAATATTGTTTTTTAACTACAGCGATGGTACTGTAAAAAGAAAAATAATAAAATAATGGAATATATAGGGAGAACAGTTCTTCACAAACCTATAGTAGGTGAAATTACTTTTGTGTTTAACCAAACAACTACTTCCGCAACGTGGATTATAACACACGACCTACATAGATACCCTTCTGTAACTGTTGTTGATAGTTCTAACAACATAGTTGAAGGTAAAGTAATATATAATTCTGACAAACAACTAACTATAACTTTTTTCAACGCAGGTAGTGCACACGCGTTTCAAGGAAAAGCATATCTTAATTAAAAACAACAAAACAAATGGCAATAGAATATTACAGTAGTATTGATCTTAATCAAAATCAAATACTAAGACCGGTAATACATAATTCAGGAACAATAGCAGACAATTCAGGTATACTAGGTCAATTATATGTTCATGATACTCAAAACAAATTATACTTTCACGACGGTACAAACTTTATTGATCTTACACAACAAGGTGATATAACTGGTATTACTGCTGGTGCTGGTTTAGGAGGTTCAAGTTTAACAGGACCAGTACCAACACTATCGGTAAACGTTGATGATTCATCAATTGAAATAAACTCAGATACTCTTAGGGTTAAGGCTGGTGGTATTACAAGTGCCATGTTGTCTGGTTCTATTGCTGTTGGTAAATTAGCTGCTAGCACTATAACAATTGCTGACGCTAGTGGTCAAAGTGAAGCGCTAAGTCTAGGTGATACTGTAACCATCACGGGTACTGCACCGTTAAGTTTTGAGAAAGGAGGTACTGATGCTTTTACTATAAGCGCTGCTAATGCTACTGCTTCTGCAGTTGGTGTTGCTAAGTTTAACAATAGTGACTTTGCTGTTAGTGGCACTGGTGACGTTACTATAAAATCTCTCGGTGTAAGTAACACTCAGTTAGCTGGTGGAATTGCAAATGCTAAATTATCTAATAGCGCTATAATTATTGGTGGCACAACTACTGCTTTAGGTGGTACAATTACAGCTTTAACAGCTTTAACTGATCTTGATCTTACCGCTGGTAATAAAACAATATTTGATACTGTTGGCTCTAACACTCTTACAATGGGTGCTTCTGGAACAACAATAGCAATACCTGGTAATTTAACTGTTACTGGTACTACTACTTATAAAAACGAAACAATACAAATTGTTGCTGATAATAGTTTAGCGTTTAGAGCTGGTGATGGAAACAGTCACGAAATAATTCTTACAGCTGCAGACGCTACATCTGACAAAACAATAACACTACCTGACACTGCTGGTACAGTTGCTTTAACGTCACAGATTACAGGTACAAACTCTGGTACAAATACGGGTGATGTAACGCTTGGTGGTTCTTTAGACTACTTAACTATTAGTAACCAAGTAATAACAAGAAACGCTATTGATTTAACAGCTGACGTTACTGGTGTTTTACCAGCTGCTAACTTACCAGATGCAGCGGATAACGCACAAGGTGTTGTTGAACTAGCATCGGCTACTGAAGCTAAAAACGGTTCTGGTACTGCAAAAGTTATAGACGCATCACAATTAGGTGCTAGATCTGTAATAGCAACAATTGCAGCTTCTAGTGTTAATGCCGCAACAAATAAAAGGGCTTTAATAACACATTCTTTAGGCACTAAAGATATTATTATTGAAATGTACGATACAACTACAAATGCTACTGTGCATGCTGAGGTAACTAGAACTAGCAATGGTAGTTCAGGTGATGATAATAAAATTACAATTGATTTTGGCACTAGCATTGATAATGACATTAAAGTTGTAATTACTAGCAACAAAGGTGGTACTGGTGTAACACCAACATACGCATAACATATATAATAATTAAATAAATTTAAATGGGACAAAAGTTTCTAAGTGATATAGATATTGTAGGTAATATTTCTACAGCCACACTGTCAAGTGATCCGTGTGATATATCTACTTGGCAAATTCATGAAGACGAGATTAGTGTCGGTGCTCAAGAGGCAAATCCCGAGGCTATATTCTTTAAGCCTGATGGTACTAAAATGTATATTGCAGGTAGATCAGGAGATGATGTAAATGAATATGCCTTATCAACAGCTTGGGACATTACAACAGCTTCTTTTACTGACACATTATCTGGATTAGGTAGTTCACCAGCAAGTGAGACAAATCCTTACGGAATGTATATATCGCCTAATGGTATATACTTTTATTTAGTTGGTAGTACTGTAGACCAAGTAATACAGTATACAATGAGTACTGCTTGGGATATTTCAACAGCTTCTTATACTAGAGAGCAAGATTTATTAATAGCAAATGGAAATGATTTTGCTGATCCTATTGGTATAAACTTTAAATCTGATGGAACTATGTTTTGGGTTGTTTCACAGAGCTCTGATGCAATTCAACAATACACTCTTTCTACACCTTGGGATGTTTCTACATTATCTGTAGGTCATTTCAAAAGCTTAACTGGTGGTTTTTTTACGCTTTTTCCTATTGATGGAGCCGAAAATAGTTACAACCTTGGTAGCATGGAAGATATTTGGGTAAGTGAAGATGGTACTAAAATTTGGATGCCAGGTTCTGGGTATGACACAATACATCAGTTAAAACTATCAACACCTTTTAATATAACAACAGCTACTTACGACGGTTGCACTACTAGAGTTACAGCATACCAAGGTGATTTTGGTGGTATATATGTAAATGAAACAGTTGGTAAAGCTTTTACGTGTGCTCCTTCTGGTGATTGGGTTAGGGCTTACGATTTTGGTGGTCTTGTTTTTAGCAATGACAGCGAGGGCGGTATTGGTTTTTTAAATGGTGTTACTGTTAAAGGAGATTTTGTTAACAATGGGTTATTTTACCAGCAAGGTAGAGCTAGTTTTAACACTCTAGATGCTCATTCTACACTCACTACTTATGGCACAACAGCTTTAACACACGGTAATGGTGGAACTGTGAACATTTTAGATGGTACAACGTACTCAACTGCTGGTACACTTGACGTGCTTACAAATGTTCATTGGGGTAGAAACAATACTGATCAAAACGTGGACACAGGTGGGCCAATCCATAATATAAATCTTGGTAGACCAATGAAAGGTGGTGTTGTAAACCTTAATATTGGTAGAAGGCAAAGTAACGTTACGGTTAGTGGTTCAACTGGAGATCACACTGGTGTAGTAAATATTATTTCAAGAGCACAAACATTTACCCACGATGGTTATTTAACTGTTGGTCAAAAACTACAAGTCACTGGTAATGCAGACTTACAAGTATTTGACTTAGGCGGTACAGTTATATTTAGTGATACGTTTACAGAGACTAACACAACAGATCTAGCTTCACACACACCTGACACAGGCGCTGGTTGGACAAAAGTTTTTGATACTGGAACTGCACAGGCTTGGAATGTTATAGGTGGGAGTGGTATTGCACAAGTAAGTGCAACAGATAGTAGTGATGGTATGATATATCTATGTGATACCTTACCAACCGTTGTTGATTATGAAATTAAAGTTGATTTTCTTAGAAGAGATAGTAGTGATGATACTTTTCACATAATATTTAAATATAAAGATGCAGACAACTTTTTCTTTTTACAATGGTCTGCAAGTTACAGTGGTTACTGTAAACTAAGAAGAAAGGAAGCTGGAAGCTTTGTTGAAATAACTAATTTCGACTACGGTGTATTTAACCAAACTGCTAATAATCTATCAACGGCTTTAAAAGTTAGATTTATTGATAACAAAATAATGGTTTGGGATATAGACACTAATGGTTACCAAGCCTACAGAGGTTCATATACTGTAACTGATTTTACAAATGATGGTAATGGTGGTACGTTCCATAAGTTTGGTATGGGTATTGGCGCTATAGATGGAGGTAGTCATGACCAAACAAATACTTGGGGAATAGATAAGTTTGAAGTTAAACAATTAAGTTCAGCTGCCACGCTAAAAGCATCTACAAAGCATTACATAGAAAATGGCCTAGTTGGTATAGGAACGACAAGCCCTTACGCAGCATTAACCGTGGCTGGTAACATTACACAAACATCAAACAGCTATCTTATATCTACAAGGAAATTAGCTGCAAGAGATAGCGCTGGTTTAGATTTAGTAAATGATGGCGGCGTTGGTATAAGTGTTAATGACAACGACACCATATCTATTGGGGGTCAAACAAATGTTGGTGTTAGTATGTCTGGTGGATTACCAGCAGTTGTAATTAAAGATACCGGTAGATCTGGATCTGCAGCATTAAACTATATTGCATTAACAGATTCTGCTGACGCTACTCACGCTAAAATAGGTTATTTATCTGGATTAAACACAGAGCTTACTTTACAAAATTTAGTTGGAAACACAAGCTTAGTTTCTAGTGCTCAAGTAAACATTACGTCTGGTTCAGGTGTGTCTGTTACTGGTGGAAGTTTAACTCTTGGTGGTGATGCTAGGTATGTATTTTTTGGTGGAAACAATACTTTTGTTGGTGAGCTTTCAAACTCTAATAAATTACAATTAAGAGGTGGAGGCTCAAACACGGCTGCAACAGTCTATATTGATAACTCTGGTAAAATGGGGCTTGGCACGTCGTCGCCGGGTGATAAATTGCATGTGCAAGATGGTTATATAAGAGCAGCGTATTCTGGTGGAGCTGATTTTAAACTAATACCTCACTCAAGTAATGATGGTTATGGTTTTTATGATGTAACAAACTCTAACTATGACATGTGGTTTGATGGTGGTCTAGTTGGAATAGGTACACAAAGCCCGTCAAAAACCTTAACCGTATCTGGTACTGCACAAGTAACTGGTGAAGCTTTTTTCGGTAATTTTGATAATGTCTCCAATAATTCTAGGATGCGTAATGATCTTAAATTATGGTACAATACCGATAGAACGTTTGGTGTTTATGGAAACGCTAGTAAGATTGCTATTTACGGTAACTCTCAAGACATGCTTTCTTTTGACACAAATTCTAACGCAACTTTTGTAGGAGCTGTTGGTATAAAAACACCCACTGCTTATACGGCAAATGCAAATGCTGACGAATTAGTTGTAGGTAGTGGTAGCGGTAATCAAGGTATAACAATATATTCTGGTGATAGCAATGCTGGTTCTATATATTTTGCTGATGATTTAGATGAAGAAGGAGCAGGGGATAGTCCAGCAGGTAATAGAGATGGTGTAATACAATATTCACATAGTAACAGCGAATTTAATTTTAAAACAGCAGGTAATCAACAAGCACTAGAATTAAAAAATACAGGCGCAACTTTTGCAGG
>Ga0181397_1000039_pt1 | contig 41568 bp, 43 predicted proteins | sample 20SPOviralmetaG_FD_130126 | JGI IMG/M metagenome (GOLD analysis project Ga0181397, IMG submission 130126) | Marine viral communities from the oligotrophic San Pedro Time Series (SPOT) site, San Pedro Channel, CA, USA - 20 SPOT_SRF_2011-02-23 | ecosystem: Environmental > Aquatic > Marine > Strait...
AAAACAAGGAGACAATATGTCATATTATATTAAAAACAATAATTCTTTAGATTCATTTTTTAATTCTTTATTAGATGATATCTACTATGAAGATTTAAACCCTAAAAGAAAATCCAACATTATAAAAGAAGAAGATCATATCTTAATTCAAATTGAAGCAGTAGGATTAAATAAAAAAGATATAGATATACAAGTAAAAGAAAATATATTACATGTATCATACGAAAACAAAATAAAAGATGATACAAAATATTCACAGCAACAAATATCATTTGGTTCTTTTGAAAATAAATACAAACTACAAAACGACATGGATTCAAAAAATGTATCCGCAACCATGAATAATGGATTATTGAATATAAAAATACCTAAAATTAAAAACAAAACAAGTTCAAGAATAAAAATAACTTGACATTCACTAGAATATAGTATATAATATGGTTCTTTAATATTATGAAGACAACAAAATTAATTATCACAGCCCTCTTGGGGCTTTTTATTAACGTCGCTTCTGCGGAGAGTTTTTCTCTAGGAACAAAATACGCTTCCGATTATTTTTATAGAGGAACACTTCAAGCGGAGGAGTCTATCCAGGCTAACCTCGGAGTTAGCGGACAAGTTTCTGGCTTAAATTATTCTGCAGGAGCATTCACAAATCAGTCTGTTGATGCGGGAGTAGATTCCTACATTCTTAACGGAGGAATTTCCAAAAGCTTTTTGGACTCAATTCTTAATACTTATGTGGGATTAAATCATGTAGAGAATGTTTCTGGAGAAGCGCTCTTGGAGGCGAATATTGGAATCTCGCTTAATACGGTCTTAAATCCGAAATTGAGTTTCTTTAGAAGTTTGGATGATTCATTATACACTTCTGAATTATCTGTTTCGCACGATTTTGATTTGGGAGTTTGTAACTTAGGGGCTTCTGCTTCACTAGGAAACACAGATCTCTCAAACACTCTTGACAACACTTACTATACTGCGGGAGTTACAGCTTCTAAATCTCTAGGAGAAAAAGCTTCTCTTGGGATTAATTTGGTGAGAGTTGACTCAGAAACGATTAGTGCTGAATACGTGGTCGGATTGGGAATCTCAACACAATTCTAACTTATAAAATTATGAAAAATACAATCGATACGATTAAATCATATGCAGGAGGCGTTACAAGCGTGCTTCTGTCAATCATCGGCCTTTTGGTCGTAGCTCAAGTCGTCTTTGGCGAGGGAGCTCCTATTAACGTAATCGGCAATCTACAGGATGTCGTAACAGGATTTGTTGGTCAAGGCGCCTCACTAGCAGGGATAATCACCCTACTCTTGTTGGTCGCGCTACTAAAACCTAATGCAAATAAAGGTTAGGTCAACCGATCATTAAACAATCTAGCCGCCTTAGGGCGGCTTTTTTGTGTAAATATCTATACTTCTATTTAATATCTACCATGAAAAACAAAACATCAAGAAACTTATCATTAATTAGCTTAATACTTGGTTACGCAAGCTCTGCGGCATTTATTGCGTTAATAGTCTTAAATATAAGTGATAAAGAACCTAGGCTTAAGGCCAACTTGTTATTACCGAATGATAGCGTAATCGAAAGTAACGAAACAAAAACCGTGTATGTTGATAGGTTCATCGCTAACCATTCGGACGGATTAAGTAAAGATTGGCATTACCGCAAAAACGAATTTTCAAGAAATGATAAAATCACTGCTGTCATTGGGAGCGATGATGATATTGTTTATGTTGATAATGATGATCGCCATCTTCGCTTGGGTGGAGACAATCGTGGTGGCGCTTTTGGAGGTAACGGAGGAAACGGCAGATTTCGTGGAGGTCGTGACCGAGTTGCGATTGACGACGATGTGGATGTGGGGTTATTGGATCGTAGGCTAGCTACTCTCGATGATGACGAACTAGTTATTATTGAAGATAATGATGATGGTTTAGTGGCTCGATTGGATCGCAAGGATATTGGTTTGGATCGTGGTGGAAATGACCGAGTCAATGTCGGCAATTTCGTACCAGATGCACGCCGCAGGAATTTTAACGATGAAGAATTGGGGGTAGTTGGAGATTTCGACAAAGACGGCGCCGGTTTTGGAAAGGGCGCAATACCTGGAGTTGGTAAAGGTTCCGAAATTTATGCTTATAATTTTCCTTCTCAAGGGGTCGGTGCAGGCATAGGTAGTCCAGCAGTAGGTGCCGCTGCAGGTTTTGCGGGGCTGGGCGCTGGCATTGGCCAAGCGGTCATGAATGGTCAGGCGGTTCCAGCGCTAGGGGGAGTGGGGACCTATTCAGATAGTCAAACCAAAGGTATGGGCGGGCCTGCACTTTCGGTTATTCCTGGAGTTTCTGGTGGGCTTGCAGGTTTAGTTGGGGGCGCCGGAGCAGGAGCGGCTGCGGGCTTGAAATCTGGAAGAGTATCCTTTCTTAACTCACCTAAAGCAGGTTACGGCAACGGTAATAACTTGGGTAATCGAAAATTCGACCATTTACCTGAAAATGGATCATTGCATATCATGATTCACGTAGACGGAAGCGGAAGTATATTAAAGACGAGAAAGCGGCTCGAAGTAATGAAGGATACATTGTTAAAAACTGCTTTACTACCTTACTACAACAATGATGAATCTCTTTATTCAAGAAGAGTTACAATTGTAGATAGCTCAGGAGAAAGAACTTTAAAATTTTTCGCTAAGGCTGCAGAAAAAGACAATGTGTTAGCTTTTGTTTTTCAAGACGAAGCTCAGCCAGATTATCATTTGCCGAATTTCAACGAAAAGCCAGAAGATTCATATAAAACAGACCTAAACCTATTAAAATCCGACTTGAATGCATACAAAGGACTCTATAGAGGGGTGATGTTTCAGGTTGGGGAAAAGGTTTTCTCCAAATCTTTTAAGGAGTTTGTGGAAAATGCTTGGCAAGGAAAAGATTACTTAAAAGACTTGAATTTAAAAAAATATCACTGGAAAGAAAACAAGTCGAATATAAACAATAAGAAAGGTGTGGTTTTTATTGATGAATATAATGCAAAAATCGACGGATCGCCAGAATATTATCTTGACTTGATTTTTAAAGCTAGTGAAAAAGCGGGAATAAATCTAGACTCCTACCAAGGAGGACTTAGAGACGGAAAACATTTGCAAGATTAGACTGGGGGTATTATGAAAAATTTAGTTTTATTAATTTTATCATCTTTATTTTGTTCTGGAGATGTTTTATATTTTAATGATGGAAATAATATTAGAGGGGAAATAATAGAATCGAACAGCACGCATGTTGTTGTCAAAAGAAAAGATGACTTCCAACTTTTTAGAATACCTCTTAAACTATTAACAAAAGACAATCAAGCTTATGTGAAAAATAACTTCGCCCCAGGTCACGAAAATTTACCAAAATTTAAAAAACCATTATCCGATCAAGATTTAATTAAAAATTCAAGGTACATAGATCAACTAATCGAAAATAAATTAAGATCTTATAATCAAAGACCTAATAAAGAAATTAATGATTCTTCGTTTTCTAGAAGAGCGTATCTAAAAATAATAGGCAGAACACCTTCTTACAAGGAAGTAAATAGCTTTATCGAAAATAGAGACAAGAATAAAAGAACAAAACTCATAGACGATTTATTGGCTAGCGAGGGATACAATAGTCATTGGTTTAACTTTTGGGCAGATATATTAAGATTAAAAGATAGATTAACTAATAGAATATCAGGAATTCCATATAAAAATTATGTCAAACAATTTATATCTGAAAATAGACCATATGATAAATGGGTAAGAGAAATGCTCTCTTCTTCTGGCCCTGTATGGAAGAAAGGTAGTGAAGGGGTAGGTTATTTTGCAAGAGATGCAGGTATGCCTTTAGATAATATGGCTAACACCGTCCGAATCTTCCTTGGCACAAGTTTAGAATGCGCGCAATGCCACGATCATCCATTTGATAGATGGACACAAAAAGAATTTTATGAGATGGCTGCGTTTACCAGCGGTTCTACAAATCTTAGAAGAAAAGGGGTTGACAATCTCAACCAATTCAATAAACTAGTCAGAGAAGAACAGAAAAGGTTGGAGGAAGCTGGGGAGCCTCAAAAAGTGCCTCAAGTTAGAAATGCTTCAAGGTCAATACAAGATATATTGCAAGCGGGGCTAGATCAGCCAGGGTCAGGTAAAATCAATTTACCTAAAGATTATCAATACGATAACGCAAAACCAAACGAATCCCTTTTAGGAAAAACTCTTTTTGGTCGAGAAATAGAACTTGCCAAAGGTACTGGCTCAAGAGAGCTATATGCAAACTGGTTGGCGTCAGAAAAAAACCCAAGATTTACATCTGTCATTGTTAATAGATTATGGAAAGAGGTTTTCGGGTTAGCTCTAATTGAACCAATAGATAATATGTTTGACGAGACTATGGCAACAGATCCAGTATTACAGCTTCATTTGGAAAAAGTTATGGTTGCATTAAATTTTGACATAAAGGAGTTCTTAAGAATACTTTACAACACAAAAACCTTTCAAAGACAATCTGTTTCTAGAGATATTGTACCTAGAGACGAAAAAGATACTGTTATGCCAGTGGGCGTTGAATGGGTGATTGCTGGACCAAATGTTGAAAAACAATCTTTGAATGCAGTTCCGTTTTTCTATCAGGGTCCCATTTTGCAAAGAATGAGTGGCGAGCAACTGTGGGATTCATTAGTCTCTCTGAATTTTAAGGATATAGACTCTCGAAGACTTCAGCCAAAAAATTCAGGCTATCAGGATTTTGAGAGGTTTTCTAGCATGACAGGAGAAGAGCTGCTTGAAGAATTATTTTCTCGAATAAATAAAACAGAAAAACCCAAGACCAATCAAAAATTTGGAGACCCAATTAATATAGACTGCCCAATCAAACCTGGTCGAGCTATTGACCCAACTTTATTAGCGCTAAACGAAAACGGAGAAACTCTTGCGTTCTGCTGTAAGTCTTGCGTAGAAAAATTTAATTCTCAGAAAAAACAGCAAGATAAGAATAATTTCGTAAAAGATAGAAACTCCGTTCGAGCATCAGAATTAAGTTCTCCAGCTCCCGTAGGTCATATAGTTAGAGAATTTGGAGGCTCAGATCGTGAACAAATTGAAAACTCAAATACAGACCCATCAACAACACAAGTTCTTAATTTAATTAATGGTTTTATTGAAACAAAAGTTATAAACAATAAAAACTCAGAGATAGTAAAATTAATAAAAGAACAAAAAACATTAGATAATAAAATAAAAGTCGGTTTTAAATCTATTTTAAATAGAAAACCCTCTATAGCAGAGTTAAAATTATTCAAAGACGCACTAATAAACAAAAAAGATATATATAAAGAAATAATATGGGCTTTAGTAAATTCGCACGAATACATCTTTATAAAATAATAAAAGGAAAAAATATATGAAAACAAATTTTAATAATATAGATGAACTAGGAAGAAGAGAATTTATCGCACACGCGGCAAAGGCGTGCTTTGGCGTTGGGTTGATGCCTATGGCTGGAGCCTATATACATGACAATGCTCAAGCTCTTGAAGTGGGGACTAGATTAGCTTCTGCAAGGCATGTAATTTATCTCAACATGGCAGGAGCTATGTCTCATTTAGACACTTTTGGAACTAAACCTGATTGCCCTGATATTCAAGGACCAACTAAATCTATCGCTACCAGCGCTGACGGAATATTACTTTCCGAACATTTACCTAAAACTGCCCAATTAATGCATCAGGCATCAATAATCAAGACGATGGTAACGAGCCAAGGAGCGCACGAGCAAGCTAGCTACCTAATGCATACGAGCTATTTAAAAAGAGGCACTATAGTTCACCCCACTTTCGGGAGTTGGGTATCTAAATTGTCGGGAGCAATCAACGAAACAATTCCATCTAATATTAAAATTGGCGGCGGAGGGCTGGGAGCTGGATTTCTTGAGTCAAAATATGGTCCACTATCCATAAATAACCCAAAGTCAGGGCTTGCAAATAGTAAACTAGCGGGATATCTAGATAAAGAGCATTTTCAAGGAAGAATATCTTTGATAGAAAAGTTGAACACAAACTTCTCTACAGAATTCCCTCAGAAACAAATAAGAGCGTATTCAGATTTATACAAAGACGCAATCAAGCTAATGAACAGTCAAGACTTAAAAGCTTTTGATATATCTAAAGAACCAGAAAATATACACAAACAATACGGCGCTTCGAATTTCGGACAAGGGTGCTTACTCGCAAGAAGATTAGTTGAAAACGGAGTGAGGTATGTAGAAGTGACCAGGGGTGGATGGGACACTCATGATAATAACTTCGATAGGGTTGGTGAAAATTGTGCGGATATAGATGTGGCCTTGAGCGCTTTATTGATCGACCTCGAAATGAGAGGTTTATTAAATGAAACTTTGGTCGTATTAACTTCTGAATTTGGGAGAACTCCTAATATCAATGGTAGAGACGGAAGAGATCATTGGCCATATTGCTTTACCGCATTTATGGCTGGAGGAGGGGTTAAAGGAGGCTTTTCTTACGGAGAGACAGACGACCAAGGCAGATCCCCTAAAGAGGGAAAACCAATTAAGCCTGAGGATTTAAATGCAACAATAGGCTACTTATTGGGTTTAAAGTTGAATGATGTACAATATTCCCCATCTGGAAGACCTTTTACTGTAGCGAACAAAGGAACTCCCCTTTTCGACATACTGTCTTAAAATTATAGGTGTAACCTAGTTACTCTTGAGCTAAGTAAAAGTTATTGACATAAGAGGTTTTGCGTTGACACTTGGTCAATAAAATGCTATTATAATAACATCAATATGAATATCAACGTAAAAAAACGAAACGGTAGACTCCAACCTTTTTTGGTAGAAAAAATAAACGCAAATGTAGAACGAGCATGTGAGGGAATCGAAGATGCTTCAGTCAGTGAAGTTTTGCTAGATGCGCAACTCCAACTATTTGACAAGATAACGACTAGCGAAATAGACACGGCTTTAATCCTTTCTGCTAGAGAAAAAATAGAAAAAGAGCCAAACTATAGTTTTGTTGCTGCAAGATTACTCTTAAATACTGTATATAAAGAAGTCTTCAAAGAAGGGGTTGATTCAGACACGTTCAAGCTTCAATACAGAAAAAGCTTTATACAAAATATAAAAAAATTAGTAAAGCTAGAAAAGCTTAATCCTAAAATGCTTGAATTTGATCTCACTAAATTATCTGAAGCGTTAAAGATAAGGAGAGATCAATCTTTTAAATATTTAGGTATTCAAATCTTAACCGACAGATATTTCATCAGGCATGAAGATAAAATAATGGAAGCCCCACAATGCTTCTGGATGAGAGTTGCGATGGGTTTAGCAATTAACGAAGAAAATAAAGAAGAATGGGCTATTAAGTTTTATGATATGTTTAGTCAGTTTTTGTATACATCTTCTACCCCGACTTTATTTAATAGCGGAACAACACATTCTCAATTAAGCTCTTGCTATTTAAACACTTTCGACGACAGTATTGATGGAATTTTTGATGGAGCTTGGCAGGAAGCTAGAAAAAGTAAGTATGCCGGAGGCCTTGGTTTTGATGTAACCCCATTTAGATCTGCAGGTTCTCACATAAAGGGAACGAATGGAATTTCTGGAGGTTTAATTCCTTGGTTAAAAATTTACAACGACTTGCTTGTTGCCGTCAATCAAGGAGGAAAACGGCCAGGCGCAGGTTGTGCGTATTTAGAGCCTTGGCATTTAGACTTTGAAGACTTCTTGAATCTTCGAAGAAACACTGGAGACGACAGATTACGGTGCCATGATATGAACACGGCATCTTGGATTCCTGATGAATTCATGAGAAGAGTCCAAAACGAAGATGTTTGGTACTTCTTTGACCCAACAGAAGCTGATTTACACGATTGTTTTGGGGTTGAGTTTGACGAAAAATATAATAAGCTTTGTAGCCAAGCAGAAGAAGGGTTAATTAAAAACTATAGAATAACTCCTGCAAAAGAGTTATGGAAAAAAATGTTAAAAGTTTTGTTTGAAACTTCTCATCCATGGGCTACATTTAAAGACCCATGTAACATGCGCTATACAAACCAACACGAAGGGGTTGTGCATAGCAGTAATTTATGCACAGAAATTACCCTTCACACAAAAGCTTCAAAATACAACAAGGGTTATAAAACAGAAATTGGAGAAACCGCAGTGTGCAACCTTGGATCAGTTAACTTATTAAATCACATAAATGAAGACGAAACCGATCTTGATTATGAAAAATTAGAGCGAACAATTCATACAGCAATCAGAGCGCTAGACAATGTTATAGATCTTAATTTTTACCCCACAAAAGAGGCGGAAAATAGTAATTTAAGACATCGCCCCATTGGCCTAGGCATGATGGCTCTTCACGATATCCTTCATAAAGTCAATATAAATATAGATAGTGACGAAGCTGAAAAGTTTAATGATAAATTATTTGAGTTTTACTCTATGCATGCAATTTACGCTAGCTCATTACTAGCTGCGGAGCGAGGTCAATACGAAACCTATGAAGGGTCGCTCTGGAGCAAAGGTGTATTCCCAATTGATTCTTACAACAACTTAATGGTTTACAGGGGTAAACAAAAAGCCCCCAAACAGTCCGCTACAGGTAAGTCTTTTACGGGCGAGGGTCAAACTTTTGATGAGTGGGAAAAAATTAGGGTTCACGTTGGTGAATTTGGAATGAGAAACTCAAATGTCATGGCCATCGCTCCCACTGCAACGATAGGTTATATTAATGGAGTAGAGCAAAGCATTGAGCCTAATTTTTCTGTTCTTTTTGTTTATGAGAACAAAAGCGGTAATTTTTATATCACCAACCAACACTTTATAAATGATATGAAAAAAGAAGGGTTGTGGAACCCAAACAACTCAAAACTAATTAAAGATGCCGATGGAGATTTGTCAGTATTAAATGGTGAGGTGCCTGAGTGGATAAAATCAAAATACAAAACAGCTTTTGATAGAGATATGTTTAAATTAATAAAATGTAATGCGGCTAGACAAAAGTGGATTGATCAGGCCATAAGTTTTAATTTGTACAACAAAGGAACGTCTTTAAAATATTTAAACGACATGTACATGGCTTGCTGGGAATCTGGTTTAAAAACAACTTATTACCTAAGAAATAGAGCAGCATCAAAAGTTGAAAAATCAACGGGAGATTCAGAAAATGAAACAGAAGTCTCTGCATGCAGTATTGAAGCTATGAAAAATGGGGGAACTTGCGAAAGTTGTCAATAATTGATCTTTTTTAAGATTGACTTCGTTATATTATAATGATATACTATAAACATGGAAGATAAAACAGGAAAATTACTAACTAAAGATATAGCGGGGGTAAATAGAATTTTACCACATAAACATAAATATGCATGGGATTTATTTTTAAAAAGTTGCGCAAATAACTGGATGCCAACAGAAATCAGTATGCAGAACGACATCAAACAATGGAAAAACAATGAAATTACAGAAGATGAAAAATTACTTGTTAAACGCTGCCTTGGGTTTTTTGCTGGATCTGAGTCTTTGGTTGGTAATAATCTTTTGTTATCTGCCTTTCGCTATGTTACGGACGCTGAATGCCGCCAGTATATCCTGCGGCAAGCGTTTGAAGAAAGTCTTCACAACCTTACGGTAGTTTATATCTGCGATAGCCTTGATCTCGATATAGAAGAGGTGTTCGCTGCGTATGAAACAATTCCAAGTATCAAAGCTAAAGACGATTTTTTGATGCAGATCACAAATGATATTAGCGCTCAAGACTTTAATGCAAATACGAAAGAAGGAAAACAAGAAATACTTAGAAATTTTCTAACATACTGGATTGTTTGCGAAGGTACTTTTTTCTTTAGCGGGTTCGCTATGCTTTTAGCCTTAGGTAGACAAAATAAGCTTCAAGGAATATCAGATCAAATAAAATACACACTGAGAGATGAAAGCTCACATATAGCTTTCGGAACTTATGTGATTAATACAATTATTGAGCAAGAGCCCTCTATTTGGACTAAGAAAATGCAAGATGAATTTGTAGAGCATATGAAAAAAGCAGTAGAGCTTGAAATCGCTTATGCTCACGACGTTTTACCCACAGGAATTTTAGGGCTTAATGCGGATATGTTTGTTGACTATATGCATTACATAGGTAATAGGAGACTAGAAGCTATAGGGCTAGACTATAGGTTTCCGAGCGATAAAAACCCCTTCCCTTGGTTGGGTGAAGTTGTAGATGTTCAAGCAATGGGCAACTTTTTCGAGAGAAGGGTTCGAGAGTACCAACAAAGCGGCTCGCTTGACGACGATTTTTAATTTTGGTTATTAGTTATGGCCAGCCGCCTACGGGCGGCTTTTTTGTTTATAGGCTTGACAATATAATTTATTTCTGCTAAAATGTATACATGTTACCATTATTTAAAAGTCATTTCTCAATAGGAAAAAGTATTCTAACCCTAGATGACCCATCTAATCATAAAGAAGGGAAATCTGACAGCGTTTTCTCTATAGCTAAAGATAATAATCTCGATAGGGTTGTCCTAGTAGAAGATTCCCTAACAGGCTTTCTTCAGGCAAAAAAAATAGCAGACTCAATGGGAATTAAATTAGTTTTTGGGTTAAGGTTGGATATGTGCGAAAATGCATTAATAAACCCAAAAGAAGAGTCTGTAAAATCCAGACATAAAATAGTTATCTTCGCAAAAAACTCCGAAGGTTGCACTTTATTGAATTCAATATATAGCGAAGCTTTTTCGGAATCGTTTAATGCGGTTGATCAGAAAATTCTCAAAAAACACTGGAGCAATAAAAATTTAACCCTCGCAATACCTTTTTATGATTCGTTCATATTTAATAATACAATTAAATTTAGCAGCTGCACGCCAAATTTCTCATTCACGAAGCCAACATTCTTTTTGGAGAACAATGGCCTTCCGTTTGATTTATTACTAAGAGCGAATGTGCTAAAATTCTGCAAAGAAAATAACTTCAATACAGAATTAACAAAAAGCATTTATTACAAAAATAAAAAAGATGTATCAGCTTTACAAACATACAAATGTATAACAGGTCGTACATTTGGAAATAAAACATTATCAAAACCCAACCTAGATCATTTCGGCAGTGACGAATTCTGTTTTGAGAGCTGGAAAGAGAATAACTAAATGAAAGAAACATTACTCAGATTCAAAAAGAAACAAAAGTATTTACTATTTGATTACGAAACATGTAATCTAAATTTAATTTCTGGCCACAACAAACCTTGGCAACTGGCTTTTTTGGTTGTAGACGGCGGTAAAATTGTAGAAGAAAAAGATTATTGGTTAAAGTGGGATGACTTAAGGGTCTCGCCGGAGGCAGCAAAGATCACGGGATTTACTGAAGCGAAATATAAAAAGAACGCGGTTGACCCAAAAGAAGCGTTAGAGCATTTTGAAAAATATCTTTATGACGATTCATATATTAAGGTCGGGCATAATTTATTGGGCTTTGATGTATATATGCATAATTTGCATAGAAAATTGATCGACCCTAAAGCCAAGTCTGATTTTAGTTATTCAGAACAGTTAGTCGATACACTCTGCCTAGCCAAGGCTGTAAAAAAACAAATTAAATTAAATAAAGAGGATAACCTCCTAGCCTGGCAGTATAGATTAAACCATTTAATTGAAAGAGGGCTCTCCTGCAACCTTAAACAGTGCTGCAAGGACTTTGACGTTCCTTTTGACGCAACCAAATTACATGACGCATTATATGACATTAGAGTTAATTATGAAGTTTTTAAGAAAATGATATGGGAGATAGAAGTATGAGTTTTATAGATCAATTTACAGACTACAAAGAGTGTTGCCCTCCAGGCGTAAGGTTGCCTGAGATTGAAATCGAGCAAAAGTATTATGATATTCTCGAAGCAGATAATACCATATCTAATTACGACTTTCTTCGTAAGCTATGCCATAAAGGAGTATACGATAAAGGAATAGATAAATATAAAAATAAAAAAGATTATTTTGATCGTGCAAAATCAGAATTAAAAATATTAAATGAACTAGGTTTTATTGATTATATTCTTTTGAATTGGGATATTATTAATTTCTGCCATGAAAACGATATTCCTACTGGCCCAGGAAGAGGGTCTGCGGCAGGTTCGCTTGTTCTTTATTTAATTGGCGTTACAGACGTAGATCCCGTTAAGTATAACTTATTCTTTGAAAGATTTGTATCGAAAAGCAGAGCGAAGAAAATAGAACAAGATGGAGTAACTTACCTAGATGGAAGCTTATTAGCTGATGTTGATAATGATATTGCATACGAAAGAAGGATAGAAGTTATAGAATACATCGAAAGAAAGCACCCCTCTAGAACCGCGAAGATATTAACCCTAAACACCTTAAGCGGAAAGCTTTGTGTTAAAGAGTGTGGTAAAATTGTGGGTGAATTATCAGAGCAAGATGTAAATTTAGTTAGCTCAAATATTCCAAAAAAGTTTGGAGTTGTCGTACCGATATCTACTGCGATAATTGAAAGTGAAAAATTCGCAGAATGGTCAGCTGAGAATTCAGAAGTTTTTGAAATAGCTTTAAAATTGGAAGGTTTAAATAAAAACACAGGAGTACACCCAAGTGGTATTGCGATTTCTTTTGATACAATAACTGATATTTGCCCCGTGCAAAAAACTAATGATGGAGCATTGGTTACGGGTTACGATATGAACTGGGTTTCAGAATTAATGGTTAAGTTCGATATTTTAGGGCTCAGAACCCTTAGCGTTATATATGATGTATGCAAAAATATCGAAGAAGATATATCCGAGCTGGACTTAAATAACCCTGATATTTTCAAACCCTTGCAATCTCTCAAATCTCCGCATGGACTTTTTCAATTGGAGTCTGATACAAATTTTAGAGTTTGTAAAAAAATAAAACCTAGAGACCTTGAGCAATTAAGCGCAGTAGTTGCAATTGGCAGACCAGGAGCTTTAGACTTCTTGGATTCTTATTCCACATATTCGCAAACTGAAGAACCTCAGGTTATTCATGAATTTTTCAGGGATGTTCTTGATTATACCGGAGGAATTCCGCTTTATCAGGAGCAACTTATGCAAATGGCGGTAAAAGTTGGTTTCACCTTGGATGAGTCTGAACAACTGAGAAGAATTGTAGGTAAAAAGAAAATTGATCAAATGCCGGCGTGGCAAGCTAAGATTCAGCAAAAAATAATCGACAATGATTTACCGACTGAAGTGGGAGATATCCTTTGGAGTGTCGCAGAAGACAGCGCAAACTATTCATTTAATAAATCTCATTCTTTGGCGTATGCGACTCTTGCGGCATGGACTACTTATTTAAAATTTAAACATCCACAGCAGTTTTTTATATCTTTACTTAGGATGACCAAATATGAGCCAGCCCCTCAAGAAGAAATCTCCTCGATATCCAAGGAGCTTTCTAACTTTGGAATCAAACTGCTGTCTCCAGATTTAGCTAAATCAAAAATGGATTTTTCGATAGAGGGTAAGGACATCAGGTTTGGATTAAATAGCATAAAAGGAGTTAGCGAGAAATCTTTACAATCACTAAGAGACTTTCGATCGAGTGAAACTCCAAATAAATACGATATATTTTTAGCAGCAAAGCAGGCTGGTTTGAATATTGGAATACTATCTTCCCTAATTCAAGCAGGAGCCTTAGAGAGTAAGGGTTCAAACAGATCGCTTATGGCCCTCGAGGCGCAGGCATTTAACCTTTTAACGGAAAGAGAGAAGAGAAACTTCATCCTATTAGGTGAAGAATATGATTTTAAATTACTAAATTGCATATCGGATGCTAAAAACCAATCCATGGTGGGAGAAGATGGAAAGCCATTAATGAAAGAGTCAAGGTTTAAAACATTTAAAAAGAAATACGACTTGTATAAATCAATTTACGATAAAAATAAAAGGTATGAAACATTCGCCAATTGGTATTTCGAAAATGAACTTTTAGGATATAGCCATAGCTCAAGGCTAAAGTCTTGTTTTACCGATACTTTTAAAGATTTAAAAGATTCTGTTGACTTGGAACTTATGAATTTAGATGAGACAGGTAAGTTTATCGGAGTTATAGAAGACTGCTTAAAGGCTACTTCGAGAAACGGTAATAAATATATTAAGCTTCAAATTGCAGATGAAAACGGGAGGTACAGCGCCATGTTGTTAAACTCAAGAAGGGGTAATTTCTACGACAGGTATTTTGAAAAAAACAGCAAAGCTCCAGCTAAAAAAAATATTGTAGTGGCTTACGGAAGAAAGGCGGAGGATATAATATTTCTAGACTCGATAAAAATTATGGACGAAAAGATATACATGAAAATGTCTGAAGTCAAGTGAAACAGGTGTAAAAGATGAAGATGACTCCAAAACCTAACTTTACGCCGCGCGCTCAGCAAGCGATAAACGAAGCTAAAAAAGTTGCCAAAAAGTATCAAAGCGAATTCGTATCAATAGAGCATTTATTTTTCGGAATGGTAAAATTAAATGCAGGAATTTTAAGCGAAATATTATATTTATTAAACATTAATCAAGAACAACTTAAAAAAGTAGTGGAAGATGAACTATCAATTGGGCTTCAAAACTTAGAGTTTTACCCCAAAGGGAATGAATCCCCTTCTTATAGTGAAGATTTCCATCTCATACTAAAAGTTTCAGCCTCAATAAGCGAAAAGCTAGAGCATGAATATGTAGGTTTAGAGCATATTCTTTTGGCTTTATTGAAATTTGAAGATTCTTCAATTCCTAGCTTTTTTAAATCTTTTAACGCGTCAGAAGAAGATATTATATCAGAGGTTAGAGAGTACCTGCATCTTTCTAAAGACCATACGACCAAAAAAAAAGAAAAACCTTACTATTCAACCCCTAAGCCAAAAGTGAAAGACACTAGCCTTCAGAATTTAGAAAAACATGCGCTAAACCTTAATTTCCTTGCGATTCAAGGTAAATTTGATCAAATAATAGGGAAAGAAGAAGAGGTTTCTAGCGTTTGTGAAATTTTATGCAGAAGAACTAAAAATAATCCGGTGTTACTCGGTGAGCCAGGGGTTGGAAAAACGGCTATAGTAGAAGGCTTAGCCCAAAAAATAGTTAAATCTGAAGCCCCCGATTTCTTACTTGGCAAGGTTATATATTCCTTAGACTTGGGGTCCTTAATAGCTGGCACTAAATACAGAGGTCAGTTTGAAGAAAGGTTAAAGAATATTATTGACGAAGCTAAAAAAAACAAAAGTATAATTTTATTTATAGACGAAATACATACTCTTGTTGGGGCTGGTAGCGCAGAAGGTAGCATGGATGCAGCTAATTTACTTAAACCTCTACTTGCAAGAGGAGAGCTGAAGTGCATTGGGGCGACAACTCAAGACGAGTACAAAAAGAGCATTCTTAAGGATGGAGCTTTGGACAGAAGATTTCAATCGGTAAAAGTTAATCAGCCAAGTAAGGCGGAGACAAAGAAAATCATATCCGGAATAAAAAGAAAATACGAACAATTTCACAGCATACACTACCCTGAAGAAACTCTTGATTTAATTATTGAATTAACTTCTAGATACATGGTAGACAAACAATTCCCTGATAAAGCTATTGATGTTATGGATCAAGCGGGCTCTAAAGTAAAAATAAAAAACATTCAGAGGCCAGAAGAAGCAAAAGATATAGAAAAAAAACTAGAAAACCTCGCTCTAAAAGAATCTAATATGGAAATGATCGGAGCCTCAAAGACTTTGATTGAGGACGAACAATTATTTTTACTGGAAGAGTACGATAGAATTATAGAAAAATGGGTTAAAAAAACTGTAAAATCTAAAATACAAGTCACCAAAAAAGATATATTTGAAGTGATCTGCGCAAGAACAGGTGTGCCCGTCAATGAAATGTCTGAAAAACAGTCTACAAAACTCCTTTCTTTAGCTAAACATTTAAATAAGAATATTATCGGGCAAGAAGAATCTATAAAAGAAATTTCCGAGTCGATTTTAAGATCAAAATCCGGGCTGCAAGACCCAAAAAAACCAGTCGGAAGTTTTTTATTGGTTGGGGCAAGCGGAACAGGAAAAACTCATACAGCAAAATGTATTGCAAAATTTGTATACGGCGGAGAAGACAAACTTATTCAGTTAGATATGAGTGAGTTTTCTGAGAAAATTTCCTGCAGCAGATTAATTGGGGCATCGCCAGGTTATGTTGGGTATGAAGAGGGAGGGGAGCTAACGGAAAAAGTAAGAAGAAACCCATACAGCGTAGTGCTATTTGATGAGATCGAGAAAGCTCATCCAGAGGTCTTAAATATATTATTACAAATTCTTGAAGAAGGTTTCGTAACAGATAACTCGGGACGAAAGATTAATTTTAATAATTGCATAATTATACTCACAGGAAATGTGGGTAGTGAAAAAATAATAAAACCGTCGATAGGTTTTGGAAATTCTACTGATCACGCCAAAGATAAACTAAAAGAAGAATTGAAGGTGTTCTTTAAGCCAGAGTTTTTAAATAGATTAAATGAGATTATTATGTTTGACAATTTCAGCATTAAAGAATTGATGCAGATAACCAAGTTAGAAATGAACAAAATTCAAGAAAAACTAAAAATCAAAAATATAAATATATCGCTAACTCCATCGTTAAACAAGCACATATCAGAACAAGCTGAAAAAGAAAAAATGGGAGCGCGACCCATACAAAGATTAATTCAAAAAAACATAGAAAATAAACTATCCACGCTTCTCTTAAGTAAAGAGCTTACAGAAAACCAATCAATAAAATTCTTTATAAATAAAGGCGAAATTACTTACAAAATCAAGGAAGAATAGGTTTAATTGGGTCACTCACTTCGGGAGATCTTGGCTCCATTGGGTCCTCAAACTTTTCTCCGGGGTTTTGGCCAGAAGTTGGTTTTTTTCTGGACGAGTTAAAGACTTGCATGCAAGCCTGGAACCTGTCCGTTTGAACTGGGTATCTTTTTTTCATGTTAGCGTCTAGAATACACCTAGTCACAAATTGATCGCCGCTTTCTGAATTGACTGGAACTGGGTATCTTTTATCTTGATTTGTCAAAAAGTTATTATCCGTATCTTGCTCAAGATCTTCTTTTTTACTAGGAAATATATCCTCATATTCAATATACCTTATTGATTCATCAATAGCTTCGTATGCAGAAGTGATATTCTTCTTTACTGAATCAGGAAGCTCCCTTTCTTCGCTGATCATATCGTAAAGTAATCTAGCTTTTTTCCAAATGTGAAAAAGTTCTGATTTTGCTTTTTTATAGATTGAATCTGCTCTTGTTTCGTTCATTTTTTCTTTCATTGTATTTTGTAAATTTATTCTTGTTCTGTCGGCGAGTCTTTCCCAGAGACTTGTTTTGGCTTTGCTCCGTATAGATTATATGCATATATTAAGTTTTTTAGCCTCTCTTGTGAGGCCACATATGCATCATGATAATATTTAGGCGTGGGGGTGTTTGGTTTTTTAATTACAGAATCTCCCTCTTGAATCATTATCCAACCTGCAGTTTTACCATCTCCATCCATTTTTCTTAAAGCGTTTCTTTCCGCTTTTCTATTATAGTTAGATAAATACATCTCGCTCAATATAGTCTGCTCTTCTAGCATTAGTCCGTCTGGGTTGTCTCCGCTAAACGAAGTGAATATTAAAGTGTTGAGCTCCCCTAAGTGCCCCTCTAGCCAACCAGATATTAATCCGATATCCACATCTCTTTGTGTTCCGTGGGCATGAAACCCTAAATCTTGATCGTAAAGATTTACGGCAAGTTTTCCGATATTCGTTTGTGGATTAATAGGTGGGTGGGCCATTTTAACCTCCTAGGTAATCAAGAACTTCCTTATGCTTTGGGTTGTTTGGGTCAAGCTTGATGGGCTCCCCCATCACCTGAACACTTCCTTGGCCAACCAGGCTTGACTCAAAAGCTCTTTTGATTTTATTCTTTAAAACGGTTTTGTTTCCAGACGGAAACACTCCAGCTTTTACAGCGAAAGATTGAAGGTCAGTCAGGTTCATGTCTTCTAACATTTCTTTAAATATTCTTTTATCGTTAGTCTTAAAAGGGCTTATTTTCTTTACCCCTAATATATCTTCTAATTCCCTAGCTCTAGAAATTTTATCTTCGTAGCTTTTTCCTGTTGTTTGGTTTAGATCTTCAAGTTTTGCGCTTTTTTTTGCGACAGACTTGCTCGATTTTTTTGTTGTTTTTTTGTTTGCCATAATTTGTACCTTTTTCCTTTGTGTATTAATACACTATATAATAATGATTTTAAATAAAAAATCCACCCCAGTTGCCTGAGGTGGACTTTTATAAAACGTTAATTCTATTAAAATTAAACGATAAGACCAAGTAGCACTCGATCGTCGATGATCATGCGACCCTCTTCAAGAGAGCCGTAGTAACCGATCTTAGATTGACGTGTTACGAATTGGTCGTCAGCGATAAGAGAAAACTCATCTCCGGACTCGGAGTCGGTGGCGACTGCGCGAATCATAGATTCACGTGACAAGTCAACGCCGACAATAGCTTGCTCAGTGCCTTGAATTCCTTGAGCTGTACCACCGTTAGCAGGAACTGAATAGTTATCTGCGTAAGTAGTTGCTCCAGCAGCAGTACTGAAAACAGTGTTCCATTTTTGCCCTTCACCCATTTCATTATACTCTTGAATGGATACTCCGTAGAACTCAGGGATTCCTGCGCTATTGAAAACTGCGTCGCGCATAGTATCTGTACCAGCGATTCCGTCTCCAGCAGTTGGTGCTCCACCAGCTCCGCCAATTGTGTTAATTGGGTTATAAGCTAAACCGCGAATTTCTTCTACGATTTCAGGGGAAACCAGTAAATCTGTAATTCCACGACCACGGCGTTCTGCAGGCGTTCCACCATTCCAAGAGGTATTGATTCTCTTAGCTTTAGTAAAAAGCTTGTTCAAGTCCGAAAGAAGGAATCTTCCAGCCTGAGCAGAACGAATTACGTGCTGCTCACTGTTTGTCGAAGCATTTGCAAGAGCGGTCATTATCATAGTTGCAGAAGTCTTTTCTTGTTTAAGAAGGATTTCTTGCGCCATGCGTGTGAATGTTTTACTCACAACATCAAGCCTTGAACGAGAAGCGTAGCGCTTGTCGAAGCTCAATGCGCTATCGAGAGTATAAGTTGTGAACTTAAGCTCGCTTTGCGAAGGAGCAACTTGATTTGTAGGAAGCCCGCCAGGAACTGATTGACTCCAAACCTGGATGTAGTCTTCGTCAGTAATATCATGATAAAGGTCCAATGGAATACTTGGGCTTTCGTCAGAGTTAAACTGAAGAGAGGAGAACATGTTGCTTACAGTTGGGGCGCTATTGACGACCTCTGCCAAAACTGGTCCGATAAATTCGGCCAATGCAGTTTGAGCTTCGTAAGAAACGTCTCTATTTTTCGAAGCCATAGCTTTTACAAGCTCGACTTGCTCGGGTGTTCTTTCTAAAGTAATTTTCATTTTAAATTTCCTTATGTTAGAAGCTAACTTTGCAGAGGTATTTCTTGCTGGACGAGTCGTCGCTTTCTTCCCCAATGGCGAGTACAGAACCGACAACGGTGCCTGAAGACGCTTTTTTAAGCTTTCCTGCAGTAGAAGAAACCTCAAGGTCGTCTCCTAAGGCTGGGGCGCTTGAAAAAGCAGAACCGCTTAAAAGAACAAGCCCTTTAGTCAAAACAGGAACTGTTTGACCTGGAAGAACTCCTTGCGCTTCGTCTAGTTTTTGTTTATAAGATATCATCTTTTCTCCGTTTTCGTCAAACGCCAAGGTTTCACGTAAAGTGATTCCAAGCGCACGTCCGGAGCCATCAGCTGGAGCTACGGTCATACCTGTATTAGCGGGGTATCCGTTGAATCCAATATGAGCGCCACTAAAACTTGCTCCCAAATAATCACGAAGATTATCTGGGGTAGTTGCGCGCAATTCGGAAACCTCACCAGGTAGAGCTCCCGCACTTACAGAAACAACAACGCCTGCATCAAAGTCGCCTGTGCCGTTACTTTTGAAATCCGCAAGGGTTTCTCCAGTTACGTCAAGAGCGAATAAGTTAACAACATCGTGTTCACTGTAGTCTCGGTATGGTAGTATTCTTTTTGCCATAATTTTTTTCTTCTATATATTAGTATGAAATTTTAACCGACTCCTTAAAAGTCTTAGCGAAACGATCGCGAAGGGAGGAGGGGGCTTCGGAAGAAGATTCGTTATTATTAATAACGGCTGCATCTTCAACCTGTACGTTTTCTAAAGCGTCTTCTACCTCATCGGAAGAATCTTGTTCTTCTGTTTCCGAAGCTTCTACAACTTGCGAAATTTCTTTTGAAGTATTCTCGGCTTCAGCAGCTTCAACAGTTTCGAGTCTTTTGGCGACTTCTTGAGCAACTCGCTCTTCGAAAGCTTTTTGTTCTGCTGCGATAAAATCTTTATTTTTATGCTTCCAAACTTTTGAAAGTTTTTCTTGATAAGAAGCGAACCCCTCTTCTGATTCGTCAACTTGAGAAAGTTCTGAAGCTAAAATTTTCAGGTCTTCATCATCAAGATCATATACCTCACTGAGAGCTTCCATTCTAGAATTGAATCTAACTTCTGCTTCTCTTAGGGAATTCTCTTGCTCTAATGCGATGAGTTTTTCTTTTGTTGATTTTAATTGCTCTTCAACTTCAAGCATTTTTTCTTGAAGAGAAGCTTGAGCTTGAGAAGCTTCTTCTTTTTCAGCTTTGGCTTTTTCTAGATCTGCAATATACTGTTCGCTTTTTTCTTTTATTGCGTCACTAAAAACCTTAGAGATGCTAGCGACAGTTTCTTCTGAGAAATCTTGCTTGCCAAGCTTTTCATCCAAAGCTGCTCGGAATTCGTTAATGATTTGTTTTGTTTCCATAATTAAATTTTTATGTTGTTCTTTGTTTAGTACATCTTGTTTTTTAGATTGGGAAGTTTTTTCGCTTTTAATGATGATTTTGTCAATAGGTTGATTGCGGCTAGGCTTTTCGACTTGCACTTGTCCGCTTTCAGCGACAAGGCCCTTAACGTCAGCAGCGGGGTTAGATGTGAAACCTATTCCGAGTGGATATATATCCCCAACAATCAACCTGTTAACTTTTCGCCCATCCTGCAATTGCCCTTTTCCTCCTGAGGATTTTAAATATGGAGCGTAAGCCTTAATTTCCTCAGGGTCAGATATAATGCTAGATTCTAGCAAATCGTCCCCACCAACGCTAACAACATATTCGTTAAAACCCACCTCCCAACTCGCGGAGACAGTTTGAAAAAAATCGCTCTCTTTATCTGTGGAGTTAAGAACTAAGTCCGCAAACTCTTTGCTTGCGGTTTTGTATACAACTGCGGCAAGAGCTATATTAAAAGGCTCATCTTTTATCAAAGCTGCATCGTCACTAATTAATTCGGAGTATTGACCATACTCAGAAAATCCAGCAGAGACAATATGCCCGACTATCCTATCTCTATCATGCTCGATGTTTGTGGGCTTATGTACAAAATAATCTTTTACGGCTACAGCTGTTTCGCTGTCTATACCATCACCGTTTTTATTGAATTTGTTTACAACTGCAGCGTTAAATGCTACAGCGAGAAGATCTATATTTTTATCTAAATTTATTTCAGAGGGAATTAATGGCCGCAGAGATTCTATAGAAGCTTCACTAATTTGCGATTCTTGCATTTGGCTTGACGCGCAAATAACATTGTCGAACTTCGTTGTGTATTTGTAAGGTAAAGACATTTCAGTTTAATACACTCACTTTATAAACATGGGAGTAAAGGTTGCAGATACATTTTCTATTTTTGAATCCATCATGTCATAATAAAGCTTAACCATCCAATTTCCAAGCACCAACGCTGAATAACTGTCCTTCCTAGCTTTCTCTGGTCCAGTCTGCCTCCTTAAGCTTGATGGCAAGTCAAAACTTTGAGTTCCCGAAGAGGAGGTTGTTATTTGCACCAGCGAACATTGCGTTTTTACTAAATTCATCATATCAAATTGATGCTCAACAAAATCTATCATTTTTGCAGAGTTGGTCTGCTTTTCCTGAGATTGAGATGTTTTGAGGAATTCGATTTTATCTATAGGGATTTTTTTTCTTCTCTGCTCGTTGTAAGAGTCGTCGATCGCTCTGGAGCCAAACAATATTCTTCTGTGATCAAAATTAGATTGAAGAAGTTCGTTGGCCCTGCGAATCCATTGACTAGTTGGCTTCCTTAAATAACAAATAGTTTTATTTTCTAAATTATATTCGCGCTTACCTTCTATTAGCTTTTGCTGGTAATTTTCTACATCATCAAAATTTGTATTTAAAAATTTTATATTTAATTTGTTTTTCTTAAATAAGTTACTTTCATTAGCTGCGTTCATAAATTGAACTCCTCCGTTATAATCTCCTACAATAGATACAATATTAAAATGATTTAATAAATAATAAAAATAATTTATATGTTGCTTTAAATTTGCTCCAGCTAAAGCGTAACTATGCACGACAACCCCAATCTTTTTTTCTTCGTTTAATTTTATAACCATCATCGCAAAGTCATCGCTGCTTTCGCTTTCGGCCCAACTTGGATCGAAAGCTAAAATATATTTATCTCCGGGCTTTCCGACTATTTCTGTAGATGGCTCTTCTCCGTCCTTGAGTGTACATGCAGCCATTTTAGAAGTCTTGAAATAACCCGAGCTATCGTCAGTAAAAATAGCCCCAAACTCTCGATCGAATTGACTTTGACTCATTGTTGACTTCGCCTGATTAATTAAATTTTGATCATAAAGCTGTCTAGGAGCGCAGTCATAACTAAACTGCATAATGGTCCTATGGGCATCTGATTCCTTATTTCCCCCAACTTGAATTAGATTTTCAAATTGCTCGTATGCCTTGTACATATATTCAAATTTATAACTTGCAGAAGAAAGAGCTATAAGTTTATTATTAGGCCAAACATGTCGATCACTTTCTTGTAGTTTTCCCTGTCTAATAAGTTCGGTTTCAACATTGTATATATCCTCTCTTTGGGTTGGATTCTCAACGACACTTAAAAACGGGATTATAACTTCATTATAAATTCTTTCTGGCATAAGAGCAAACTCGTCAATAATAATTCTATGAAACCTAAATCCTCGAAGCTTTTCTCCGTCTCCGAGGGGTAGCGCCCGAATCCTGCTACTCCCAATTTCAAGCAACCACTCATCATTACTTTTTGATTTATGAGTTATGCACTGGGAAAGATACATAGCCTCAGGCTTAGAGGCTATATCTTCTATTTTTTTAAATATCATTTTTGCCTGACGAAAAGATTTCGAGAGTATGCCGATTTCAACACCTTGATTCATAATTGCATCAAGATATGCATAGATTGCAGTTGTAAACGATTTACTCATCCCTCGACTCCAAACCCCCATAAAATAATCAGTTTCAAACATGGCCTTGATAGCCATATGCTGAAAAGGAAACAGTTTAACCCCAGAAACTAAATCTGTCGTAAAAGTTATATTTTCTCTTAAAAATTTATACAGTAATATTTTAGCTTCCCTTTCTTCCAAATAACCTTTCATCTCGAAAAGTTTTTTATTGAAATCCTGATCCTCACTTCTTGATTTTTGGTTTCCAATCTCCCAAGCCATTATATTATCCCCCTATCTATATAGTATTGCAAGTCAACGTTCCAAAGTTTCTTGCCGAGCTTTAAAAGCTTGGGGATAATCTCTTCTGATTTTTTTCTACTTCCTGTAAATATGAACTGGCAGTGACCCAAAAATTGATGACTTAGGACTCGCATATTATGATAAATATATTTTAAATTAGATTTATGAGCCCCCCTCTTGTTATTTAATTCTATTTGCCTTAAGTCACTTTCGACTACAATAAATAAGTAACTATCAAAATCTTTTGTTCTTTGTAATTCATACTCAAATCGCTCAAGATTGTTTTTGCTGAGCGTTGACTTAAAGTCTTGCTCTCCCTTTCTATCCACATAAGTATAATCGTAATCATCTCCCCCTACTGCATAATCCCCAAACTCTAATTTCATAGATTCTGAATTTGGAAAAGTTAAAGGCTGCTGCTCACGTGTGTCTATAAAAATTTTTATATTAGGATCTATATTTTGTTTAAAAACTTCAGGCAACCTCTTTCCAAACATTGGTTTGACGCCTGCAGCCTCGCAAGCGGCAGTATATGAACCACAATACTCCTGAAATATGTCAACCTCAGGCAAATCATTCGTTTTCAACTCTACATGGCAAGGAGCGACCTTCAAGCCTTTCGCGGCAACTCTATTTTTTAATAAATTAATTATATATTCTTTCACCTGTGAAGGTTCTGTTTTTTCACACCACTTTATCAATTGTTCGTATGTAGAAAAGTCTCTATTAAAATAATCATCCTTATTTTTGAATGGTAAGGGATCTTTAGTCAATAAATTATAACGAGGATAATATTTTGTATAATACTCTGCAAGTATCATTTTGTGAGATTTTAAATGAGCGTGAAGACCTTTTTCTGAAGTAAAACTTTTAGAACATACTTTACAAATAAAATTAATATTTTCCTTCATTAAACGACATCGTCTTTAGATACCCCCAGGACCCTGGCTTTCCAGTCTGGCATGGACTCAAGGTTATCAGCTTCTTCTTTTGCCGCTTTTCTTTGCATATTGGCAATCTTTATCATGACCTTCCTCTCTTCCTCTTCTTGAAATAGTTGAACTAGAGCTAATATGCTAGAATTTTGTTTTTGTTGGGAAGACACCCTTTTTGACCTGTCGCCCTGGAGTTTTTGAATTAAAGACTCCATCCTTTTTTCGCATTGATTATACTCTTCGCTTTTTGTTTTTAAAAGTTCAGCGAGCCTAACGGTGAGGTCTTGCTGATCTTCTGCATCATTAAACATTCTATTTAATTTACTCATTGCTCCTTGAATATTTTTTAAATGAATATAATCCATGCAAACATTGATATACAAATTAATCTCATCATTACTTAAGTCAGGTTTATCCCAAGTGGCTCTTACAAATTCCGCTTCAAACAAGTCTCTATCCTCCATGCTGTCATAATTATTTATAACTTGAGTAAATCTTGGTGAAGACAAAAAAGCGCCCAGTGATTCTATAGCTTTTTTTTGCCCTATATTTAGCTTTCCCTCGTCGATATTTTTTTGGCAACAATCGTTGATTTTTTTTATAATTTTACTTACCGCCTTTGGTGCAGAATATTTTCTATTTACTGCGTTTTCAGAGGGGTGTAAATCTAACGAATCCTGACTTTCTATGTACTGTAAAATGCAATCATATTCTTTTGAATTTCTTGTTACCCTTGTCTCCGGAAATAATACGCTAGCGATTTGCAATGCATTCATTCCGTCTCGAGAAGAATTGCAAACAAATTCTTTCTGAGCGTCTGATAATTTTATATCATCCTTTGGGTATACATGTTTTGTGTTATAATCAATTCCCTCGGCAACCATAAAAGCTCTAACAGCCCTACCCTGCTTGCTTCTTCCATCTATATTATCTTCCCCAGGAAAAGCTAATTTAGTTAGCTCTGTCAGGTCGCTAATGGTTGATCCGTTCTCAGATACTATTCTTTTTTGCTCTTCTGTTAACTCCATGCTAGGACATCTGTATCAGGGATTACATCTTCTTTATCCAATATCTCTTGCGCCTTTTGCTTGAATATTTTCTTTAGATTTTTTATCTGTTTGTAGCCAGCTTTCCTTCCTTTCTCGGAAGTTTTATAGCCCATTTCTACAGCAACTTCTTCCTCATCTTTATTGTCTATAAATAATAACTTGTAAACTAAAAATTGCTTTTCAGAGAGTTCTTTTTCCATAAAGAAATTCAACTTACCTTGGGCGTCTACGATACTAAAATTAGTATCCTCCATAGCCTGAACTTCGTTGGAATGATTTTCTAGAGTAAGCGCCATTTTTATTCCATATGCTGATTTTTTGGTGCGCTCCCATTTTGCATATAATGGGCAAGAAGAATCCTGAAGTCCGCTTTTGGTAAAACCACATAAGGAAGCTTCGCCTCCGTCTTTAGTGGCGCAAGATTGATTGAACGGACAGTTCAAGCAAGGTCGAACGAAATTGCTGTAATTATTTCGCAAAATGTTTTTCATTTGATTCGTTATGATTTTGTTTATCCAAGGTTTCAAAGACCTCCTTTGGTCCCATTGATGCCATTTTTTATGTATGTGAGCTCGAATTATTTGCTCTACATCCTCAAAGTCAAACCAAGCCAAAGAATCAAGAAACCACTTGCCTCGTCTTTTTTTTATTTCTAAATCTATCTCTAAAGACTTGTCCTCGTATGTAAAATTAGTTTTTTCTTGGTCGTCCACGAGCTTTTTTCTGCTTTGTTTTTTTTGTTTTTGTGTCTTCCTGGAATTCTTGAAATTGCTCGACAGGGATTATGTCTTTTAGGTTGAATTTATTGGTATCTCTTTCTATTGAATAAGATAATTTTGATATATTTGGAACCTCATATATATCCAAGCCCTCAGGATCATCATCTTGAGCGGGAATAGGTCTTCTCTTCTTTGGTAGCTGCCTTTTTAGGCTGCTTGGAGTAGACGGCGTTTGTTTTGCTGCAGATAATATCTTCAACCCCTCACCGCAGCCACCGCAAAAACTCGGAGGCTGGAGGGAGTACATGTTTTTGAAACCACAATGTGGACAATAAGAAAAAGCCATAATAATATATTATAGCTTTAAAAAAAATTATATCAAATAACCGCTAATAACCCTTGATTGTTTTCTTATGAAATCTTCAGAGTCCTTGCTCCATTTTCTTTTTTCTTTAACGTATTCAATACAAATAACTCCAATAATTTTTCCGTTTAACGTTTTAATTGGGCGGGCGAACATACTTTTTACCCCCTTTTGCACAAGAAAAGACCTGAAAGAAAAATCTTTTTTGAATTCGCCTACATCAACGCACTCAAAAGTTTGCTCGCAGGAAATTGAATTCATTAATCCATGTAAATTTGAAATTCTTAGGTTTTGTAGGTTTTGGGATTCAACACTTATTCCGTCTCCAACAATCTCGTATGTACAACTAAGTTTTTGCTGCCCCCTCCCAGAAAAGTACTGCTCTCCATTATGAAACTCTAATATGTAAGCTCTATCCGCGCAAGTCTCACGGGCTATATATTGCAGCGCAGTAATCACATTACTATGGGCAGATGGGTCGTAATTTAATTGTTTATGTTTTTTTTCGTCAATCTTATATTTAATCCAGACGCCAAAAAGAGCTGTAGCTGCAGATATAAGGCCGGTAATCACGGTAATAAAGTTTAATCCTGTTTCCATTTTTTATTAAGAATGTACGCTAAAAAAGAAGAAAATAGAAGTACGAAAGACAAAATAACAGAAAACCACAAAGTAGGCCCTCTGTAATCGTACTTATTAGGTCCCAATATTTCATTTTTATTAGCTGAAAATTTTATGTTTTTATTTTTGTCTGCATTCTCGATTTTGGCGGAAATAGCGTGCTTAGGTATTGGGTTTATCTCGTAAACCTTGCCAACTCCACAGGAAGATAACAAAAAGGTAATGAGAAATAAACTCCTCATCTTCTCTTGCTGGGAATAGCGTAAAAACCCACAACCATAAAACAAAGATCCATAAAAGATGCAAGCATTAAACCTCCAGTCATTTGAACCATCTCCCACTCCTTCCCTCCAAATATCCAACTAAAGAACCCCCATTTTGCCCCATCTCCCTTGGGGACAATAATATTATATACTATGTGAGGATTCATTGCGTAATATATCATCAGAAAACACATCGTAAAAGTTATGCTCATAAACAATATTCTTCTTGTGACTTTAACAAAAGGGTCGCTCGAGCTTTTTGCTTGCCCATCAATCAAGGCTTGAAGCATCTTGTCGTCTCTCGCTGCGATAGCCAACTGGTCTTGCCTTTTTTGCTCTAGCCAAGAATTGATCAGGTTGCAGGCAAGCTTTATTCCTGCTCCAATAATTGTATTAATGATGGGCCCCATGCATATATATACACCTTCTAAATTTTAAAAAAAATCATTTTAGTGTAATATAAGTTGATGTCGCAAAAATCCATACTACAATTACTCAGTAAAAACTTAAATTCTTACCAATCAACATGCTGGCTTAAGTCGGAAAATGCTAAATTAAATGGATCAACTCCGGCAGAGTTAATGATGGACAATAAAACAGATAAGGTAATTAAAATATTACCGGATGAAATTAAAAGAATAAAAAGTAAAAAAAATACTAATTAAAATATATCCACTCTTTAGTATTATTGGAGTAAAAATAAGGATATACTCTGGGGCTTGACCATATCCATCCATAGTTTGTGACGTAGCCCCAAGCACCATCTTTGGTGTCTGGATGCATATACATCCAGTGAATCTTTGTATGATAAATCCACCCATTCGAGAAAGATAAATAGTCTCCGAGCCAAGTACTTTGCCATCCAAGCGAGAAAACATCCTCAGGAACTTCTTTCTCAACCGCTTTAACTTCCTCGGCCTCTTCTTCAGCTTCTTGGGAGTTTCCTGAAAGTCTTGCGTTACTTGCGTCAGGGCCTGTCGATTTAGACAATAATTCTTGATCAAAATATTGTTTGGCAATTGTCGTTCCTAGGATCAAGGAGAGATGATCTTTATTATCTAATTGAGAATGAATTTGTTTGATTGAGTTATCGGTTTTAAATTGCCAAGATAATATTCTAAAAGTCCGATTATGTTCGTCGCTTCTGATCCACCCTCCGCGATCATCTTCTTGGTAATCCGTATTTAAGGAGTTGTCCCACGCGCATCCATAAATTAATGTATCTTGCGAGAGATTTAATTGACTGATTTGCAGGGTTGATTCGCTTGACACGATCTTGTTATCAACAATCCACGCAATATCGACTACATTAGGATCTACAACATTAATCTCTAAAGTATGAGTGTTGTTTACGCTAGAGTTTGTTTCTGTATGGCTGTCTATTGGAGAAACATATTTATAAAGCTGTAGAATAATTTGCTCTCTATTTACCGCGTGAAAATCTCCGGTATTTGAGTTGTTCATTAATCCGTCATACGAGGTTGGTTTAAAATAATTTGCTCCTTCTTTTTGGTATGGCTCATTAATTTCATATCCACGAAAAGAATCTTTGTATCCAATCCAGTGACCCCATCTCTGTTTTGCTTCGCTTATTGACCTTGCCATATTAAATGCGTAGTCATACATATATTCTTGTATGGTTGTTTGGTATTCATCCCCTGCCATGCCCAGGACATGACCTATTTCGTGAGATACTATACTTGTCCATGGTGCTGCATAGATTAAGCTTGTCGAGCTTCTGTCGAGGGCTGTACCGAGCCCAAAAACCCTATTCGTTAAAATGGTAGTGCATTCGTTTTGTATGTTAAGTTCTTTTGTGATTGATAAACACTTTAACCAATCGTTCCAGCCATCCCAATATCCAAGATTAAAATCAAGCCCAAAAGCAGAGTTATTAACATCCTTAATATCTTCGGGGTTATTTAAAGCGCTAACAAGGTCTACTCTATGAATATTAACAAAATTTTGATACCTATTCCAGAAGGCGTAGTTATTCTGCATTCCCGACCATATGGTTTCAACATCTTTTTCATAATTAACCATCTCATCAGCGAAATATCGATCTCCGATGAAAACTAGGTCTAATCTATTATCAGACGACCCACTATTATGAATCGTTTCATAAGAAGTTGCAAATAAATTAAAATAAAAAAATATAAGTAGTAAATAATATCTCATCTATGAATTATCTCATATATTGCGAGACAAGTCAAGATTATATTTTTAAGGAGCTATACTGGCTTGTCCGGATATATCAGCCAAGAATGACCCTCCAGGAATTATGGCTGGACTTGGATCAATAATTAAAGAATCTTTAGTTATGCTTATTTTTAATTTTGAGAATAGAGTTCCAAATGTTTTCGCGCCAATTTTCCCTCGGTAATTGCCAACGTTTACGGTTATTTGTCCGCCAACTTGTAATACGGCACCATTTACTGTTACTGAATTAAGTCCTGCCGTTTTTACTATAGTCAGATCTATTGTGTTCAAGGATGTTCGCCAATTAACTGTTCCGGAAGACTTTATTGTAAAAATTCCGACCGAGTTTGTGGCAAATAAATTCGCTCTCGATATCGTTTTTGTTGCTCCGGTAGTAATTTTTTCAGTAAACGTCTGCGGAGGCCCAAGTGCGCTTCCATAACTTACTTTTGCGCTAGAGTTTACGATTTGGTCTATAGTTACTTTATATGTAGAGCCATCAGCTTTTTGCACTAACAACATATCTGTTGCGGCATCGATATTAGACCCTATTGAAGTTAAATCCTTAATTTGTTTGTTTGACATGAGACTATATATACACTATTTTTAATTAAATAAAATATTTCTGCAGAAACTCTCTGCATTCTATTATTGTATAATAAATTTTAACACCGTTATATTCTATAAAATATTATATAAAATTAACCTCAACATATTAGAAAACATTGTATATTACATTATAATAAAGAAATGAATGATCACCTGGGAAAAGTTAGTGTCTTGTTGTTGTTGTTTTATTTAGGTTGGTTTGCATGGGATCAAAGGGGATTAATACATAACCAACAAAAGGAAATACAAAGATTAGAACAACAATTAATATTTCAAAATATAGTAATAAACGCTACGCTTCAAGAAGATAATGAAGTATTAAACAAACAAAAATATAATACGCCGCAAAAATACTTTAATTTTCAATGACAATAAGTAATTTAAATACTGATAAAATTAAGAGTTCTGAGATTGCATCAAAAATAAATGAATTGGTTGTCGAATCAAATTCGGCAACAACCCAGCTTCAAAACATAAGCGGGATTAAAATAATAACCTCAACTACTTTTGGACCTTTTGGGTTTTCCAATAATTTGATTGCATCTGGAACTACTACTGTGGGCGTCAATCTAAATCTAGCCGCGCGATTTAACGGCGCAGGAAACAACAATTATAGTGGAGAAGATAATATCTTATTGGGTATTTATCATCAGGGAAATGCTTATCCCGCGCATGCATGCTACGCATTTCCAAATTATGTAAGCAACCCAGTAAATAACGGAGGGCTCGCCCATAGAGTATTTCAAAACAATTCAGACAAGTCTCAAACCATGGGTAGTTTTGCAATCGTTCCAGTAGTAACAGATTCAAATGGAGACAGATATCTGCAAATGAAAATCCATGATCCAGCTGGAGATGCTGGGCATTCTAGCTCATATCAATATCATGTCATAGGTTATGCAAAATAATTTTATATTCGACGCAATTGAACTACTCGTTCCTGGAGCGCGCTGGACATTATGCCCAGATGGATCCGAAAAAAACTTAATCGAACAAATCAAGTGGACGAACCTAAACGGACGAGAAAAACCAACCCAAGAACAAATTGAACAGGCCATTGAAGAGTGCAAATCAAACATAGTTCCTTTTAAAAAATTACGAAGTTTGAGAGATCAAGTTTTATCTGAATCCGACTGGGTAGTAGTTAAGTCGATCGAAAAACAAGAGCCTGTCCCCAAAGAATGGAAGGAATATAGACAAAAACTTAGAGACCTTCCAAAAACAGAAGCTCCAGAAATTGATGAACATGGAAATTTAAATTTAAAAAAAATAAATCTTCCTCAAAAACCACTTTAATTTTCAAATATAACTTATACTATAATATATGACAACAGCAACAACAGAACAAAAACAAGAAGAAACAAATAACGCCGCCGAAGAAAAGCAATATACTCCAGATCAGAATATTGCAATTACTCATTTAGCAAATAAAATGCTCGGTAATGTAAATTTAGCTGAAGCATTCTCGCTCGTTCCCCTTGGACAATTAATTAATTTGGTCCAACAACAAGTCATTGAACAAGCAAAAAAAGAATTAGAGGGCATGAGTGACGAACAAATCAACAAAGAAGTTGAAGAAGCGAAGGGTATGGAGCCCAACGTCGCAAGCTAACCCTTAAGTTTTTTTAACTTATAAATTATATCGTTTAAATTTTTATAGTTTATACGATCAACTTTGCAATTCGCATCATTTGTGGTTTTTATTGTATATCCACGCTGCTTTTCGCTATCAAGAACTAATTGGGAAATAAAATCATGTGCACCATGAGATTTTAACCAATTCCAGTATATCGCACGAGTGCCAGGTTTACATTCAAGTAAAATATCATCAAAAATAAATAATTTACTAAATAATGTAACATCGCGAAAACACGAGATTTCGCTGGGCGGTTCGCTTAAGCAAGACTCTATAATCAAAATCATGTAAAAAATTACACGAAAATATTTATATAAATTAAAATATTACTCAATGCCAGGAATATTAATTGGGTCTCCCTCGGGACTCAAGGGTCCCCATTTCCCAATAGGGCCTAGATTACTCACCCTGAAGAGGCAATAAACGCTCTAGCATGTCTTTATTAACAAATATTTTTGTTTTAAATTTCTTTGAATCATCGATTTTGCTTAGATCCGGTGCTGACTCTGGCTCCATAGGGCCGCCTTCTTGCTCCACTTTAAGTAAAGCATCATCATATTTAGATTCATCAAAATTACGTGGACTATTTTCGTTTTTCATTGTTTTATGTTGTATATCTAACTACATTGTTTGCGGCTTGATCTGTGGTGCCGATTGCGCCAGAACTAGCCGCAAAAGTACCGCTGCCGTGTCTAAGATAATAATGATAATAATTAAATACCATGCATCGACGACCTGTCATGGTCCAGGCAACTTCCCAGTAGTTGGTAACTGCGGAACCAGGTTTCCATAATGATACATTAATAGTTTGATTTAAAGGGTCAAGGGTACATTTTGCTCCATTTGCAACACCAATAAAGCCAGGATCTTCTCCGCTTCGTCCATAAGCCATTAATAGGTTGCCGAGTATATTACAATCTGTTTGTCGAGTTAGCTCAAGCATAACATAAGGACCAAGCGGGCTACCTCGGCCAGAATCTCCCGTGGAATCTGCGCTCCAGGTATACATAGCAACATTAATCATTGTTAAAACCTGAGGCCCTGTTCGAATAAGAGCTGCGATATATTGATCTGCCGCAAGCTGAAAATCTAGCCAAATATTATAAAAATAAACTTTTTGCGGATATCTAAACCACCATACAATACCTCTGTTAGGATTCGAAATAACAATCATTCTAGCTCGATCGTGAGGCATAAATACATAATTTCTCCAATTTCCCCAACCCGGATTTGCAACTTCTTCAGTGATATCATGAGACATTCCAACACCTGATGCGGGATATGTTTTTCCGTTTGCACTTATAGTTTGAGTACCCTGCGCTCTACCGAGGCTAGTTGAAAATGTGTTGGCTCTAGGAACTAGTTTGCCATAAAAACTAACTTCATCAAAAGCTTCCCACTCAGAGCCTCCACCAGCTGATGGGCCCGGCGGATCAGCACTGTCTTTATTCCAGTAAAAAAATTGGGTGGAGTCTGTGCCTAAGCCGCACAAAAAAGCAACTCTTCTAATGTTTGTATATTTTGCCAACCATCTATATGCTTGAGTTCCATATTTCCATCTAAAATTTACAGCGAGAACATAAGAGCCCGGGCTAACAGTTGAATGTTCATACATATCAAAAGCTACAAAAATATTTCTGCAAACTAAAAAAATGCCAGAGCCCTGGCTAGTGAGATTTAAAAAAGAAGAAGCGCTTGTGCTTGTTTTAAGTTTTATTGTGCTTGAATCGACAACATGAGCATAATAATCTTGACCCGAAACCACTCCTCCAGGAATTTCTCCTCCGCCACTAATTGGAAGTTTGAGTCTAACAATATCATTTGTTTGAAATCCGTGGTTAGCTATTGTTATTGTGTTGGCTGAAGTATCAACAGCCGAGCTAGAAATAGCTCGATCATTGGGTCCCTCGTCAATATCAACTCCAGAATCTCCAAATCTAACATGAATTATGCCAGCCTCACTTTCCTGTATAGCCCGGTTTGTTCCTTGACCGTCTTCTAAACTTAAAACATTGGTAATCTCTTGACTAGTTGCTTTTTCGGGATTATTTTGAATATCATCTATTCGGGTCGATACTTCTTGTAGACTATAATTTGACATAATTATGTATACACCGTTTTTTTGGCATCTAGTGTAATTTATTCAATAATGTAACATCGCGAAAACATGTTATTTCGCTAGGAGGTTCAGTCAAGCAAGACTCTATAATCAAAATCATGGCATTTTTCCGCTGAGCGCTTCACTGGTTAAAGTTGTATAATTAAGATGATTTAATATTTTTTTGTTCTGAAATTTTGTATATAAAAGTTTCTATATAATCATAAGTTACAGTAACTATATCCTCATTAACTTGAATTTCGTCAATTCCTACTTTTATTAGTGGCCATTTATCTGGCATAATTTTTTCTAACCCCAAATCTTTACGAATCAATTTTTCTTTATTGTATATTTTTATTTTGTTTTCACTCATTACGATAATATTATCCAAACTGCTCCATCAGATCCCGATGTGTTTCCTAGAGAAGCGTTTCCATAGGTCCCACTTTGATGACCAAATCCATAAAAATTTTGTGCCCAAATTCCGAGTCCTCCATCACCAATATTATTTACAGCTCCAGTATCTCCTCCTTGTTGAGTCTGGTCGCTATCATGAGGCGGAACTCCACCTGCTTGTCCATCTGGAGTTCCTGGGCCAATATTTTCCATGATAACGGGTGTTCCGACGGTTGATCCATTAAAAGCAGAAATTCCTCCTCCACCACCAGTAGAAACTATCTCGCTAGCAGACCCAAATTGAATTGCAGAATTCAATCCTCTTCCGCCAAAACCAAAAGAATAAAAATTATTCCATAAAGTATTCCCTATATTATCTGTGGCCTGGGCATTAGGGTGAATTGCAAGTGGACCATTAAACCAAAAAGATGCCCCAACGCCACCGGGACCAACCCTTATTCTTGCAACTTCACCGCTATTCTTAGTTAAGCTCAAAGCAAACCTAAAACCTCCGGAATCACCACCTGATCCAGAGCCTCCATCTCCCTGACTGTTACTAGCTCCACCACCACCACCACCACCAATTATTGTAACAGATTCCATATCACGAGGCAAAGTATAATTAAAATTTCTTTGCGCAACATTTGCTCCAACATTTCCCCATCGAACAGGGTGATTAAATTCTAGTACGGTTCCAGCTGTAAATCCAGTAGTATTCTCTTCAATTTCTATAAAATTTTCCCACGGAAAATTAGTCCCTCTATTTTCACCTCTTCCAAAGATTCTCCAATGATCTTCTCCCCAAGCACTTTTTGATCTTACTTCGCTTGCAGCAACACTGTTCCAGGCTGATAGTAAATCAGACCAATTATTGACATATTGTTCGTAAGGATCTATTGATGAAGCTGTACTCAAGCCATACAAAGTTGAATTTTGGACTCCATATGCAGCATCACTTCGTTCATTTCTAAATTGATATCTAAAGTGCCTGTTGTAAACAAATCCAGAAGTATCCACATCAATAACATATCTTCTGCTGCGAGTCCATTGTTCTCCAATATCTCCTTTGATTCTGTAACCAGGAGCAAGAACGATCTCATAAGCACCTGGAACATTATATCTTGCATTATCCGGCCCAAAAAGTGGACCTGCAGACATAACTCCTGGGTTGGCTATTAATGTTTCGCAAGCCTCTTTAATATTTGTACTATTTATACCTAATACTTCTTCTATGCTTGTAATTTGAATGCTAGACGTTAGTATAGATGCGTCATAAAATTCGCTCATCGCGTGAGGCGCAGCAGAATTACCATTTGGAAGTACCGCGGGCTGCGGGGTCAAAGATTGAGCCTCGGAAAACATTGTTCCTAGTTTTATATCCGAATGACTAGTCCCAAGATTATCTCCATCAATGAATATTTTTATTTCATTCATGCTAATTGGGCCGCTCGATTTAAAATTTCTTGTGCTCATATATTATTAAATTCTACGTATACTCTATGATATAACCAAAACGAGGAGAGCCAAAATGACTACCATTACCTGCTGCATTATCACTGTCGTTCCAATTATGATTAGTAGAACCAAAATTACCTATGTTCGCAAGCACGTGTACGTAATCCTCATTGCCGAATGCATTGTTTGGCTCACCACCTAACCAATTACTAATTGCAGATACCGAACCATCCACCCACCTCCAATAACTACCATCCCTTTTTAATCCAATCCATGCACCAATTCCATAATTTACTGTGCTAAGATAGTTATTAAGTTCTGTTAAATCTGCATTTGTTTTAGGAGAAGCCAATCTTCCACCCCTTGCATTAGCTGCAGTATTAGCCTGTTCCCATGTCAAAGAAGTGCCGTCAGCAGAAATATATTCAAACCTAGGTCCAGAGGAAGACGCTCCGGAGTAATCAGAACCATTCACTATAAAAGATGTTGAACCTGCGGACATCATGGTTTCTGCACCACCGTTAGCCCTCCAACCCCAATGGTCAACTCCGACGGCATCTACATTTACTTGATAAAATTTTGCTGGTTCAATTAATGCTGATTCAGTGTCGGACACAAGCGTATTGTGGCTTGCGTCCATACCTCTAACTGTAAAATCTACTACCGAAGAACTTGAAGCCGATGGGGCAGTATACCAAACTGCTACAGCACCAGCACCTCCAGTACTTCCGCTATTGTAGCCCCAAAAACTTGTGGCAAAAGTAAAGTATATTGCATTTCCTGCGTTCATCGACTGCGGAGTTATAAGTATATGAGCATTGTTGCCGGTAGATTGAGTAGTGTAGTTTGAAGACGAGCTCGGGGGAGAGCTTAAAGCTGAACTGTAAACCGAGCTAAAGTTGAGAGTTGATTGGCTTATATAAAATTGAAATTCACCATCATGAGGGGCAGTAAATTCCCAAACAGCAATTCCACTAACAGAAAGTTTTCTAAGGTATTTTGCCCAACAAGGTTCTATACCCCAACCCGAAAAGGGAGCTCCTGTATAGTCAGATACCGAACTCAGATGTCCTGTAGACTGAGTATATGTTCCACTCATAAAAGACTCTCGATTCGTTAGCATAAATTGTTTAGCATTTGAAATCGTTGGTGATACCCCAGTATATTGAGTTATGGTGGTATCAGATAACGAACAATTACCTCCAGGATCTGCAACGTTGTATTGAGCAAGCATATGGTCTCCAGTGGTACCAGATTCATTGTTTCCGTTGAATTGAGAAGATGCATGTCCGCCAGGCGCTGTAGTATTTAAATACAAATAACTACCTTCATACCACATGTATATATAGTACGCATCATTTTCTCTGCCCACCATAGTTTTATTCGCCTCCGAAGTTCCTATCGAAAATGTTTGACTCGAAGCCTCCACGGAGCTGTAATGATATTGATCATAAGTCATAACCAATGCATCTGCATTAAACTTTTTAAAATATCTAAATTTTCTAGGACTTCCTCCAACAGCATATACTATTTGAAGAATATTTGCAGTCAAAAGCAGAGTTGCTACATGTGCAGCAGGAACATACAGTTTTAATGTACTTGAGTTATGAGATTGCCAATTTTGAACACTCATTTTTATTCAGAATTTTCGGGCTCAAGATCTTCGAGTATAACTTCATCAATCAATATCCCAAACCAAGGAGCTTTTGCGGTTGCTACATCAAGCGCTAATTCCATATTTCCGGCATCTTCAAGTTTATCATAAAACCATTCGTTATATTCTTCTTGTGCCCATTTTCTTTTTATTTTTGACTCGACAATGAATCGATTAGTCATTGGGGTCTCAGTCGGAAGATCATCGCTTTTATTTCGGGCCCAAACCCATTCCTTGAGATTGTGCCCAAGTTTCAAAAAAACTGATACCATAAAGGATCCTGAATTTTTGTAAGTGTGAGAATCGTTGAGAGAGTCTGATTTGGAATCTCCCCAATTAATAGTCATAAGTGCATTTTTTTCGTCTAAAGAATTTTCAGTTGAAACTGTTTTCAGATTAAAACTATTGAATTTCCATGTTCCTGATCCTTGATATGTTAAACTAACAGATTGTTCATTATCCTCTAATTGAGGAAAGCCTTCTACAGTATATGTGCGTCCATCATCTGATTTTGCTATGGTTACAGGAATCATATAATGTTTTACACCGTTTTCTATTGTGATGAAAGTGTTATTGCAATAATAATCGTTGCGCCTACGACGATCCACGGAAGATAATGGAACTTACTTTTCTTTGGCTCTGGCTTTGGTTCTGGCTTTGGCTCTGGCTTTGGCTTTGGTTCTGGCTTTGGCTTTGGTTCTGGCTTTGGCTTTGGTTCTGGCTTTGGCTTTGGTTCTGGCTTTGGCTTTGGTTCTGGCTTTGGCTCTGGCTTTGGTTCTGGTTTCGGCTCTGGCTTTGGTTCTGGTTTCGGCTCTGGCTCGTCTCCTTCGATCAGTTTTTCAACATCAATAATTCCATATCCCCAGTCGTTATCTCTACCAATTTCGCCTTTGTCTTTTGTATATTTCAATAAATGTTCTCTTATTTGTTCTACAGTTTTGCAGTCATTTTTATTTTCTGTTTTTTCTTGTTTTTTATGTTTTGATAACATTAATGCTACAACACCAGCAATAAATGGACACGCCATACTTGTGCCGCTCAGACTTCGATATATATTATTTATATATGTGCTATATATTCCTACTCCTGGTGCAGCCCATTCAACTTTTTCTCCACGAGAAGAGAAATTTGCAATCTTCCCATAACGATCGTGAGCAGCAACCGCGATTGTTTCGTCAAATGCGGCAGGCCAATTAACTCCACCTTCACCAGTATTTCCGGCAGCGCATATGACAGGTATATTCATTTTATATAACTCTTTTATTTTTGCGTGCAAAACTGCGGATGGCGAACCGCCTCCTAAGCTCATTGATACAATATCAGGTTTAATTTTTATAGCATAATCAAGAGCGGCCGCGAGACCGCTATAACTTCCTCCGCCAGATTTAGATAAAGCTTTAACGCAAATAGCTTTCGCTTTTGGAGCAACGCCAACCATCCCAATTCCATTGTTTTTTGCGCAAATAATTCCGACGCAGTGAGTTTGATGCCCGTTTTCATCCTCGATAGGTTCATTTGGAATGAAGTTTTCTCCAGGAATTGCATTATCTCCGACGTCTGGGTGTTCAACCATTCCGGTATCAATCACAAGAACAGTGATTCCTTCTCCTTGAGTTATTTTCCAGGTTTCTGGGACGTTTGATTGAGTTAATCCCCAGTCAATTCTTTGACTTAGGCTAGTTAATTCTTCATTAACTTCTATTTTTGGCAAATATGTTTCTTCGTTCATTTTTTATTTTGGATTTTTGTTATTACAAATTTTAATATTTCACTTCTTTTTATATCTTCCGCTCCGAAATGAAATGTATGTATTCCTTTTTCTTTACTTTCTTCGTCATTAAATATAGAGTACATATCTGCAAAACCACTCTTTCCATTGATGTCGCTTTGCATGGGATCACCACAAATAATTAATTTACTGCCGCGACCAAGTCGAGTCATGAGTGTGGTAAGCTCTTTGAATGTGAAATTCTGCGATTCATCCGCGATTACGATTTCGTCCATCCAACTGGCGCCGCGAAGATAATTCACAGGCATCCCTTTGATTATGTTTGCCTCGACCAAATTACTAGCCTGACCAGGAACCAAAAGCTCGTCAAGCTTTTCGTTCATTGGCATCATATATGGATTAATCTTTTCTGCCATCTCTCCGGGAAGCGCGCCAAGACTCTTTTCTCCGCTTTCTGCGATTGTGCGTACATATGTGATGCCGCGTTCATTATTCATATTATATAATTGCAATGCTCCATATATTGCTATATATGTTTTACTTGTTCCGGCGGGGCCGCTTATAAATATAATACTTGATTCTTTATCGAAGATTATTTTTAATAAAGCTAGTTGCTTGTCAGTTAAGCTTATTTTTTTTAGCTTTACATTTTTTTTATGTAGAGAAGAAGTAATCTTAGTGATCTCTTTCTCGTCTACAATCTCGGGTTTTTTGCGTTTTCGAGCCATTTTACTATTATATTATACACTTATTTAAGTTATTTTTATATAGTGGTCGGATTTTTTTTGAGTCGAGTAATATGTTATAATTTATTAGGTTGTATTTCATATTGAAAAAAGGCACCCCCCCGCCGTACAGAAAATGTAATTTTAAAAACGAATTCATTTAATGGGTAGGGTCATAGGGGGTAGGGGTACAGAATGCCTAATAAATAATGATTTTTTTTAACTTTTTTTTCTATGTTTTCATAAGCACTTGTTTATCATATACTTACAACACAAAGTTTTTTTGCTATGGGCTTGACTTTTGGTCAGAATGTGTTAGATTGTATATATAAAGTTAATTAAATAAAGATATGAATAAAATAATAAAATTCCACAACATCCTTTTAAGGGTTACAGCATCTTTCAAAGATGACTCTACCCATGTAGTTACCGAGCGTATGCGTGCAAGTGCTAGCATTGACAAAGTCGTTGATGCCGACCTTATGCTTGCGAAAGCTCAAGAATCATTCTGCAATTGGAATGTTTTAAATGTCGAGTTGATAAATACTTTTGTTGATTCTACCGAACAATTATAAGAAAAAAAAAGTAAAATAAAGTTTGCAATTTGCTAAAAACTGTGTTACCTTTAGGTATAAGATTAATTAAATAACCAATATAAAATATGTATAAAAAAAATGATGTCGTACTCGCAAGAGATAATAATACTTACCAAGTGATCAAAGAGTTTACAGACGATCGCTTAGGTAAACAAGTGCTTTGTCGTCTGTATAGATCACAGAAAACAATGGCTTGGTATCCTCGCAACATTAGAATTCATCCTTTATTCGCTTAAAGCTTGACACATCAATAAAAACTCTTTACTCTCTATACTATGACAGAAACAAATAAAACAATAAAAAGATATCCAACTCTCGAATGCTCGCTTGCAATGTCCAAAGCCAAAGGTAACCTAAAGTTTCTTGCTGAATCTGACATGGCAACCTTTACGCAAGGTGAAGCCGTTGCCGACGCATTAAACGCATTGCAACAAGCTTATAAAGAATTTGACAAGGTAACAAAAGAGTTAAGCGAATTAAGAGACGGCTTGAAATAATGCTTGACATTATAATAATATCATTCATAATAGGAATCATAACAGCAATAAAAGAATCATGCGAAAAGTAACACAACAAATTAAACAAGCATTTGAACGCGGCGAAGCTAAGACAGTTGGCAACACCACCACAGACGGCAACACCGTTTGGTTACATGGCAACGCGATTGTCAAGCGTGACGCTGACGGCTTGGTCAGATGGTCGCTTGCAGGATGGAACACACCCACCACACGCGAACGCGTCAACGGCATAGCGAATGCAGATGTTTGCCAATTCAAATTC